>Ga0182738_1001783_pt1 | contig 26235 bp, 22 predicted proteins | sample eDN5th30CBELigMG_FD_128876 | JGI IMG/M metagenome (GOLD analysis project Ga0182738, IMG submission 128876) | Enriched Miracle-Growth compost microbial communities from Emeryville, California, USA - eDNA 5th pass 30_C BE-Lig MG (version 2)... ...
CCATCGACGCGGCCATCATCCGCGGCACCGTGGCCGACCCGGACGGCAACGTCAGCCTGGCCGGCGAGCCGGTCAGCATAGGCGTCAAGGCCATGGCCATGGCCGCGCACAACCGCGGCGGCAAGGTCATCGCCCAGGTCAAGTACCTGGCCGAGCGCGGCAGCCTGCACCCGCGCATGGTGGAAGTGCCCGGCATGCTGGTCGACGCCGTGGTGGTGGACCCGGCCAGCATCCAGTCGCGCCTGGGCGACTACGACCCGGCGCTGTCCGGCGAATACCGCAACCCCGGGCTGGACCTGCCCTTCCTGCCCTTCGACGAGCGCAAGGTGATCGCCCGGCGCGCGCTGCTGGAAATCCGCCCCGGCCAGGTGGTCAACCTGGGCGTGGGCGTAGGCACCGGCATCCCGCCCGTGGCGCGCGAGGAAGGCGTGATCGACCAGCTGGTCTTCAGCCTGGAGCACGGCGCCATCGGCGGCGTGCCGGCCATGGGCACCATGAACAACAGCGGCGCCTTCGGCGCGCACTACAACCCCACCGCCATCGTCGACTCCACCGAGATCTTCGACTTCTACCACGGCGGCGGGCTGGACGTGACGGTGCTGGGCTTCGCCGAGATCGACGGCGCCGGCAACGTCAACGTCGGCCATTTCTCGGGCATGCTGCGCGGGCCGGGCGGCTTCCTGGACATCGCCCACCGCACCCGCACCGTGCTCTTCTGCGGGACCATGACTGCCGGCGGCCTGGACCTGGAGATCGGCGGCGGCGACAGCCCCGCGCTGCGCATCCGCAAGGAAGGCCGCAGCCGCAAGTTCGTGCCCAGGGTGGCGCAGGTCAACTTCCACGGCGCCACGGCCGCGGCCAAGGGCCAGCGCGCGCTGGTGGTCACCGAGCGCGCCGTGTTCGAGATCAAGGGCGGCGGGCTGGAGCTGATCGAGCTCGCGCCCGGCATCGACGTCGACCGCGACGTGCGGCCGGTGGCGGGATTCGATTTCACTGTCGCCGCGCGCGTGCGCACCATGGATCCGCGCGTGTTCCGCGAAGCGGCGATCGGCTTGTCGCGGCCGGACGCCTGGGCCAATCACGCGGCTTGAAGACCAGAAGAAGGGAGCAGACATGCCCAGCGGTGTAGTCAAGAGAATGCTGGAGCGCGGCTGGGACCGCGTCGATACCGGCGGCAAGCATTCCGGCCTGCTCAACGCCATGTACCTGGCGGGTTGCCGGGACTGGTTCGACGAGAAGGTGGCCGAAGTCCTGGCCGGCCCGGTCATCACCCACCCCAACCTGGCCGACAGCTCCTCGCGCATCCGCCCGCTGGTGCTGGCCGGCAGGGCGGACGAGGCCCGCCAGGCCAGCGAAGATTTCCACCGCGAGCGCGTGGCCGCCGGCGGCGTCACCCAGCACACCACGGCGCGCAGCACCGCCGGCTGGGTGTTCGCCGACACCGCCTACATGGTGGCGCCGTCGCAGGCCATCGTCGGCAACGGCGACTTCGCTGTCGCCGAGCTCAAGGGCTTCCACCGCATCCTGGCCCAGGACGACGGGCTGCTGCGCCACGTCTTCAACGCCTCGGTGCCGGAGGCCGAAAGCTATATCAGGATCGACCTGTGGATAGACGGCACCGCCTGGGGCCGCGCCAGCGCCTGGTGGGCGGCCGGCGTGGTCGACACGCTGGAAGTGCTGCCGCAGGACGGCTGGGACGCCGAACTGCTGGCCATGTACGAGCAGACCGCCGCGCGGCTGCTGCAATGCCAGGACGAAGGGCTGTGGCGCTCGACCATAGACGACCCCTACGCGCCGGTGGACACCAGCGCCACCGTGATGATCGCCTACGCGCTGGCCAAGGGCGCCCAGCTGGGCCTGGGCGGGCCGGGCGCGCACGGCGCGGCGGCCGCCGCGCTGGAAGCCGTGCTGCGCCACCACTTCGACTGGGACACGGCGGTGCTGCGCCACCAGCAGTTCGGCCCCATGGTGGTCAACATCCCCAGCCGCAACCCGCGCTACCTGGACGCCGGCAACGCCTACGGGCAGGGCTTCCTGGCCGCGCTGTTCTGCCTGGTGGCCGAGGGCGTGCGCGTGCGCGACCTGGGCCTGCGTTGCTTGCAACCCCACAGGACCTGACATGGATTTCGACCTTACCGACGACCAGCGCGCCATCCTCGATACCACGCGCCGCTTCGCCCAGGAGCGCATCCGCCCGCGCGTGCGCGAGTACGACCGGGAAGAACGCTTCCCCATGGACCTGTACGGCGAGCTGGGCGCGCTGGGCCTGACCGGCGGCGTGATCCCCGAGGAATACGGCGGCGCCGGCCTGGACCACCAGACCTACAGCCTGGTGGTGATGGAGCTGGCCGAGGCCTGCCAGGCCATGGCCGCGGCCGCCACCTGGGCCAGCGGCGTGGGCGGCATCAGCGTGCTGCGCTACGGCACCGAAGAGCAGAAGCGCAAGTACCTGGAGCCGCTCGCCCGCGGCGACGGCCCGGTCGCCTTCGCGCTGACCGAGACCCACACCGGCTCGGACGTGGCCTCCATGAAGACCCGCGCGGTGCGCGACGGAGACCACTACGTGCTCAACGGCAGCAAGATCTGGATCTCCATGATCGGCTCCTGCAAATGGATACTGACCTTCGCCACCGTGGACAGCGGCGCCGGCCGGCGCGGCATCACCGCCTTCCTGCTGGAGCCCGACTGGCCCGGCATCGTGCGCACGCCCTTCAAGCACAAGGTGGGCTTCCGCCCCATGGAGACGGGCGAGCTGGTCATGCAGGACGTGCGCGTGCCCGCGGCCAACCGGCTGGGCGAGGAGGGCGGCGGCTTCAAGATCGCCATGTCCTCGGTCGAGAACGGCCGCCTGGGCGTGGCCTCGCGCTGCGTCGGCATGATGAAGGCCTGCATGGACCTGTCCATCGACTACGCGCAGAACCGCACCACCTTCGGCGCGCCCATCGGCCAGCGCCAGCTGGTGCAGTCCAAGATCACCGACATGAAGGTGGCCTACGAGACCGCGCGCCTGCTGGTGCTGCGCACCGCCTGGGAGAAGGACAAGGGCGAGCGCGCCCGCGTGTCCTCGTCCATGGCCAAGATGTACGCCAGCGACGCGCTCATGCGCGTGGCCGAGGACGCCATGCAGATCCACGGCGCCTACGGCTGCTCGGACGAATACGACGTGGGCCGCTATTGGCGCGACGCCAAGTTCATGCAGACCATCGAGGGCGCCAACGAAATCCACCGCACGCTGATCGCCGAATACGCGCTCGGCTACCGCAACTGAGGAGACCGGCATGGCACGCTTGCCGCTCGAAGGCGTACGGGTGCTGGACCTGTCGCGCCAGCTGCCGGGCCCCCTGGCCACCCAGATACTGGCCGACTTCGGCGCCGAAGTGATCAAGATCGAGGACACCAGAAGCGGCGACAACTTCCGTCACACCGAGCCGCGCGTCAACGGCGTGGCCGCGCGCCACCTGCAGCTGAACCGCAACAAGCGCGGGCTGGCCGTGGACCTGAAGTCGCCGGCCGGGCGCGAGATCTTCCTGAAGCTGGCGGCGCGCTCGCAGGTGGTGTTCGAGCAGTTCCGTCCCGGCGTGGCCGCGCGCCTGGGCGTGGACTATCCGGCGGCGCGCGCGGCCAGCCCGGCCATCGTCTATTGCTCCTTGTCCGGGTTCGGCCAGGACGCGCCCTACCGCGACCTGGTCGCGCACGACCCCAACTACCTGTCGCTGGCCGGCGTGCTCGGCCTGATCGGCCGGCGCGATGGCGGGCCCGCGATGTCCGGGCCGCAGCTGGCCGATATCTCCGCGGCCCACCAGTGCACCATCGGCATCCTGCTCGCGCTGCGCAAGGCCGAGGCCACGGGCGAGGGCGACTTCCTGGACATGTCGCTGTTCGACAGCGCCTTCTCGCTGGCGGTCACCGCGCTGTCCACCTACCTGGGCGGGGGCGCCGCGCCCACGCGCGCCGGCGAGCGGCACAACGGCAAGTATCCCTGGGCGGACATCTACCGCACCGCCGACGGCGGCTGGATCACCCTGGCCGCCATCGAGGAGCACTTCTACGCCAACCTGTGCCGCGCGCTCGGGCGCGAAGACTGGCTGGGCGACCAGTACGCCGACGCCGCGCGGCAGGAGGAGATCCGCGCCGGCATGGCCGACATCTTCGCCACCCGCACGCGCGACGAATGGTTCGCGCTGCTCAAGGACAAGGACGTCTGCATCGCGCCGGTGCTGGGCATAGACGAGGCCGCCGAAAGCGAGCAGGTGCGCCGGCGCGGCAACATCGTCGCGCACCGGCATCCGCAGGCCGGCGACACCCGCCTGCTGCGCAGCCCCATACGCATGGCCTCGGCGCAGCCGGCAATCCGCCGCGGCGCGCCGGCGCTGGGCGAGCACTCGGCCGAGATCCTGGCCGAGGCGGGCTACGGCCGGGCGGAGATCGACCGGCTGCTGCGCGAAGGCGTGATCGCGGGACCGGACCGGACTGACTAAGGAGAACGGACAGTGGGCTTTCCCCTGGAAATCATCGAAGTGGACGCCGACGTGGTGGTGGTCGGCGGCGGCGGCGCGGCCTCGCGCGCGGCGCTGTCGGCCGCGCAGGCCGGCGCGCGAGTGCGGCTGGTGACCAAGGTCGGGCTCAAGGCCGGCGGCAGCACCGTACACGGCGCGAGCGAAATCATGAGCATGGGCGCGGCCGGCTTCGGCGACCGCGCCGACAGCCCGCAGGTGCACTACGAGGACACCATGCGCGCCGGCCGCGGCTTCATCGACCCGGAACTGGTGCGCGTGCTGGCCGAGGACGCCCCGGCGCGCATCCGCGACCTGATAGCCCTGGGCGTGCCGCTGGACCGCGAGGCCCCGGACCGCTACAAGCTCATCAAGAGCGACTTCGGCAGCTACGCGCGCGCGCTGGGCGTGAGCGGCAAGACCGGCAAGGCCTTCGTCGCGGCACTGACCGACGAGCTGCTGCGCCTGGGCGTGGCGGTGGACGCCAACGTGGCCCTGGTCGACCTGCTGCGCGACGCGCAGGGCGCCGTGGCCGGCGTGCTGGGCTACGACCCGGCCCGCCGCGCCCTGGTGCGCTACTCGGCGCCCTCGGTCATCCTGGGCACGGGCGGGGTGCACGGCGCCTACCGGCAGCAGGTATCCACCGCGGAAATGACCGGCGACGGGCAGGCCATCTGCTTCCGCCACGGCGCGGAGCTGGTCAACCTGGAGTTCCACCAGATCGGCCCGGCGCTCATCCACCCCTACGTGCAGCTGTTCAGCGGCTCCTGCTTCAAGCTGCATCCCCGGCTGCTCAACCGCGACGGCGAGGAATTCCTGGCGCGCTACGTGCCGCAGGGCGTGGACCTCGCCGAGGTCTACGACGAGAAGGTCTTCCCCTTCACCGTCAGCAATCCTTCGCGCTACATCGAGATCGCCATCGCCGGCGAGATCGACGCCGGCCGCGGCACCGACCGCGGCGGCGTGTACCTGTCCTTCGCCCACGTCGCGCCCGGGCGCGTCGAGGCCGGCATGCCCAACACCGTGGGCTGGCTGCGCAGCCACGGCATCCATCCCGAGCGCGACCGGCTGGAGATGGGCATCGCCTTCCAGTGCATGAATGGCGGCGTGCGCATGACCGATGCCGACGCGCAGAGCACCATCCCCGGCCTGTACGTGATCGGCGAGCTGGCCGGCGGCGTGCGCGGCCCGGACCGGCCCGGCGGCAACTCGCTGGCCGAGGGCCAGGTGTTCGGCCACCGCAGCGGCGCGGCCGCCGCCCGGCGCGCGGCCGAAGTCCGGCCCGGCCGGCCCGCCACCCTGGACGAGACGCTGGCGACGCTGTCGGGCTTCCTGGGCCGCGGCAAGGCGAAGGCCGACGCCGGCGCCATCGCCGCGTCCGCGCGCGCCGTCATGCAGCGCGACTGCCTGGTGGAGAAGACCGGCGAGCGCCTGCGCGCCGCGCTCGCCCACATGGAAGCCGCGCAGGACGAACTGGAATCGGGCATGGCGCTGACCGCCGACAGCCTGGTGGCCGGCCTGAGCGTGCGCAACATGCTGACCGCCAGCCGGCTGCTGCTGGCCGCCGGCCTGAACCGCGAGGAAACCCGCAGCGCGCACTACCGGCCGGACTTCCCGCAGGCCTCGGCCGACCTGGTGTGCAGCTTCGTCGCCCGGCGCAGCGGGGACGGCGTGGCCTTCTCCAAGCTGACCTATTGACCTGCTGACCTGCCAACCCGACCCACTGGCGCGCGCCCGGCCGGCAAGGCCGGCCGGGCGCGCGCCAGGCAACCGTGGACCGACCGACATGCTGGACTACGACAGGCTGATCCGCTGGCGCGAGCCCGAGCTGGCGCAGCGCTACACCGAGCGCGACACCATGCTGTACGGCCTGGGCGTGGGCTTCGGCCAGGACCCGACGGACGAGCGCGAGCTGCGCTTCGTCTACGAGCGGGGCCTGCAGGCCGTGCCCAGCATGGCCAGCGTGCTGGCCTCGCCCTGGGGCTGGCTGTACCGGGCCGGCGCGGGCGTGACGGCGTCCATGGCCATGCACGGCGACCAGGGCCTGGTCGTGCACCGGCCGCTGCCGCCGCGCGGCACGGTGGTCAGCGCGCTGCGCGTGACCGACGTCCAGGACAAGGGCCGCGACAAGGGCGCGGTCGTCCACTTCGAGCGCCAGCTGCACGAGCAGGCCTCGGGCGACCTGCTGTGCACCGTGACCGCGACCATGTTCTGCCGCGCCGATGGGGGTTTCTCCGGGGCCGACGCATCGCCCGGGCGGCAAGCTGGCGCCCGGGCCGCGCCCGAGGCCGAGCCCGCCGGCGAATCCGCCGGCGACGAGCCGCCCGCCCGCGAAACCCTGGTGCGCGCCCCGGATGCCGTCTGCGAGTTCGACATCCTGCCGCAGGCGGCGCTGATGTTCCGCCTGCACGGCGACACCAACCCCATCCACGCCGACCCGGCGCTGGCCGCCCGCGCCGGCTTCCCGCGCCCGGTGCTGCACGGCCTGTGCAGCTACGGCATGGCCGCGCGCGCCATCCTGGCCAGTTTCTGCGACTACGACGCCAGCCGCCTGCGCAGCCTGGGGCTGCGCTTCTCCGCGCCGGTGTTCCCCGGCGACCGGCTGCGCTTCTCCCTTTGGCGCGCCGGCGGCGAGGTGCGCTTCGCCGCCACGGTGCCGGCGCGCCGGGCCACCGTGCTGACCCGCGGCTACGCGGCCATCGGGCCCGCCGTCGGCCCGGACGCGAGCGCGGCAGGGCGCGCCGCCGCCTCCGCCATCGGCTCCGCCCGGGACGCGGCGGCGGGCGGCCGCGCCGGCGAAACGGCGGACGCGCCCTGGGAGGAATTCCCATGGCGCTGAACTACGACACCCTGCGCCGCTGGCAGATCGCCGATGTCGAGCGCAGCTACGACGCGCGCGACACCATCCTCTACGCGCTCGGCCTGGGCATCGGCGGCGACCCCTGCGACCCGGCCCAGCTGCAGTTCCTGCACGAGGACGGCTTGCGCGCGCTGCCGTCCATGGCCGTCGTGCTGGCCTATCCGCCACTCTGGTACTGGCGGCCGGGCACCACCGTCGATCCGACCCGCGTGGTGCACGCCGAGCAGGGCTTCGTCATGCACCGGCCCCTGCCCGCGGCCGGCCGCCTGCTGGGCCGCACCGCGGTGACCGGCGTGGTCGACAAGGGCGCGGCGGTGGGCGCGCTGATGCGCACCGAATGCCAGGTGTACGACCAAGCCGACGGCGGCCTGATCTGCACCGTGACCTCGGCTTCGATGGCCCGCGCCGACGGCGGCTTCGGCGGCGGCGACCCCGACGACGGCGGGCCCGGCCGCGGCTGGCGGCCGCCCGAGGGCGAGCCCGAGCGCACCGTGCGCATCCCGACCCTGCCGCAGGCCGCGCTCGTCTACCGCCTGAGCGGCGACGCCAACCCGCTGCATGCCGACCCCCGGCACGCGCGCGCCGCCGGCTTCGACCGGCCCATCCTGCACGGGCGCTGCACCTTCGGCATCGCCGCCTGGGCCCTGGTGCAGGCGTACTGCCCGATGGCCCCCGAGCGGCTGACGGCCATGTCGGCCCGCTTCGCGCGCCCGGTATTCCCGGGCGAGGCGCTGCTCACCCGCATGTGGCGGCAGGGCGGGCGCATCGCCTTCGAAACCCTGGTCGAAGGCCGCGGCACGCCCGCGCTGGCCCGGGGCACCGCCGTCATCGCGCAGGACGACCCGCCGCCGGCGGACCGCCCCGCCGCGGGGGGACAGACTTGAAACGGCCTACGCGCGCCCGCTTGCCCGGCAGCCCGCCGGGCCGGCCGGGGCATGCCGCGGCAGACCGGGAGGACGCTGACATGGTGGACGATTCCCAACTCCAGTGCCGCAAGGAAGGCGGCGTGACCTACGTGAACCTGCGCCGGCCCGAGCGCCACAACGCGCTCACGCCCTTCATGATGCGGCGGCTGTGGTCGCTCTGGCGCGAGCTGGCCATAGACCGCGCCACCCGCGTGGTGGTGCTGCACGGCGAAGGCGCGAGCTTCTGCTCGGGGATGGACCTGGACTACACCCACCCGGGCTTCGGCTACCGCGACGAAGTGCTCGACGAGGTCGACGCCTGCGAGGTCCGCGCCGCGCAGGCCTTCGAGGCCCAGCCCGGCGAGCGCCGCCGCATCAACTACGTGATGCCGCCCGATTTCGGCAAGCCGCTGATCGCCGCCGTGCACGGCACCGTCAACGGCGGCGGCATGGAGCTCGCCCTGGGCGCCGACATCCGCATCGCCGCCGAGGACACGCGCTTCGCCCTGCCCGAGGTCACGCGCGGCATCGTGCCGGCCAGCGGCGGCATGGTCTGGCTGCCGCGCATCATCGGCGTGGGCCGGGCCATGGAGCTGCTGCTTTCGGGCGAAAGCATCGACGCGCAGGAGGCCCTGCGCATCGGCCTGGTCAACCGCGTCGTGCCGCGCAAGGAACTGCTGGCCGCCGCCACGGCCATGGCCGAGCGCATCGCCGCCAACGCCCCGCTCGCCCTGCAGAGCATCAAGGAAGCCGTGACCCGCTCGCTGGGCGCCAGCGTCGCCGAAGGCCTGGCCATCTCGGAGAACCAGGCCCGCGTGCTGCTGACCACCGAGGACTACCAGGAAGGCGTGCGCGCCTTCCGGGAAAGGCGCGCGCCGTCCTTCAAGGGCCGCTAACCAAAGGAGAAGCAAGTGGCAGAAACCATAGTCAGGAAGATCCTGGAGCGCGGCCTGCGCGAGCCCGTCGACACCGGCGGCAAGCACGCCGCCATGCTCAACGGCATGCACGTGGCCGGCCTGCACGACATGCTGCGCGAGCAGTTGCAGGACACCCTGGCCGGACGCGGCAACATCCCGCGCAGCGCCCGGCCGCTGGGGCCCATCGTCGCCCATCCCAACATCAGCGACTCCATGTCGCGCATCCGCCCGCTGGTCCTGGCCGGCTTCGCGCAGGAGGCGCGCGACGCCCTTGCCATCTACCTGCGCGAGCGCGTCGTGGTGGCGGGCGCGCCGGTGTTCTCCACCGCGCCCAGCACCCAGGGCTGGATCTTCGCCGACACCGCCTACATGGTGCCCCCCTCGCTGGCCCTCATGGGCGAGGCCGACATGGCGATCTCCGACCTGGTGCGCACCCACGAGCTGCTGGCCCAGGATGACGGCCTGATCCGCCACATCCTGAACGCCGCCGTGGACGTCGAGGACAGCTACTGCAAGACCGACATCTGGATAGACGGCACCGCCTGGGGCCGGGCCAACGGCTGGTGGCTGGCCGGCGTGGTCGACACCGCCGAGGTGCTGCCGCAGCTGCCCGCCGGCCTGCGCGAGCTGTTCACCCGCACCTGCAAGGCCCTGCTGGCCGTGCAGGACGGCGGCCTGTGGCGCTGCACGGTGGACGACCCGTATTCCGCCCCCGACACCAGCGCCACCGTGATGATCGGCTACGGCTACGTCAAGGGACACCAGCTCGGCCTGCTCGACGCGAGCTATGCCGAAGCCGGCTTCGCCGCGCTCGAAGCCGTGCTCAAGCACCACTTCGACTACCGCGACGGCACCATGCACCACCAGCAGCGCGGCCCGCTCATCGTCAACGTGGGCAGCCCCAACCCCCGCTACCTGAGCGCCGCCAACCCCTACGGCCAGGGCTTCCTGGCCCAGCTGTACATGCTGTGCGTGGCCGGCGTGCAGGTGCAGGACCTGGGCGTGAGGCAGGCGGCGTAGGCGCGGCGGGGCCAGGGCGCCTAGCGCCCCTGCGCCTTGCCCGCCTGCGCCAGCAGCCAGTCCGCCAGGCAGCGCATCGCCGGCGACACTTCCTTGTGCTCCGGGTAGACGATGCAATACTGCTTGAGCCCCCGCACCGATACGTCGACGGGCACGACCAGCTCGCCCGAGCGCAGCCGGTCCAGGATGTACAGGCGCGGCACCAGCGCCACGCCCAGGCCGGCGCAGGCGGCCTCGATCACCATGGAGAACAGGTCGTAGCGCGGCCCGCGGATCGGGATGCTGTCGAAGTCCGCGCAGCCTGCCTCCTTGAACCAGCGCGTCCAGGCCTCCTCGCGCCCGCTTTTCTGCAGCAGCGGCAGCGCGCCCAGGGCGGCCGGCTCGGCCACCGGATGCCTGTCCAGCAGCGCCGGGATGCAGGCCGGCACCAGTTCCTCGTCGAACAGGCGGTCGTGCTTGTTGCCCGCCCAGGCCGGGTGCATGTAGTGCAGGGCGGCGTCCAGGTTGGACTCGCCGAACAGGAAGGGCAGGGCGCGCTCGGTCAGGTTGACCTGGATTTCCGGGTGCCGTTCGTGGAAGCCCGGCAGCTGCGGGATCAGCCACTTGGCCGCGAAGGTGGGGATGACCCCCAGCTCGACGATCTGGCGGCCGTCCTGGTAGGCCATGGCCCCCAGGGTGGTGCGCTCGATGCGGTTGAGGTCGTCCTGCACCTGCCGGTGGTAGAGCCGGCCGACCTCGGACAGCGTGACGCGCTGCTTGATGCGGTAGAAGAGGGCGATCCCCAGGTAGTCCTCCAGCGCGGCGATCTGCTTGCTGACCGCGCTTTCGCTCAGCGCCAGCTCGTCGGCCGCGCGCGAGAAGTTCTGGTGCCGGGCGGCCGCCTCGAAAACCATCAGGGCGGCCAGGCTGGGGATCTTTCTTCTCATCTACTCTTCGACCTTGATGCCGGCGTTGCGCACGACCTCCCCCCAGCGGGCGTTCTCGGCCTTGATGAAGGCGGCGAATTCCTCGGGCGGGAAGGTGGCCGGCACGTAGCCCATCTCGGTCAGCGAGCGCTGCACCGCCGGGTCGGCGATCACGCGCGCCACCTGCCTGCGGATGGCCTCGACCGCGGCCTGCGGCGTTCCGGGGGGCGCCAGCACGCCGAACCACGTATCGGCGTCGATATCATAGCCTTCCTCCTTCAGCGTCGGCACGTTCGGCAGGCCGGGGAAGCGCGCGGGCGAACCCAGCGCGAACAGGTCCAGGCGGCTGCCGCTGGCCATCGCCAGCGGCGTCGGCACGAAGCCGAAGTCCACCTGCCCGCCCATCACGGCGTTCATCACCGGCGCGGCGCCCGTGTAGGGGATCTCCTGCATGGAGTCGTTGCCGATGCCGGCCTTGGCCTTGAGCAGCTCCATGCCCATCTGCGCCATGCTGCCCGGGCCCCAGTGGCCGTAGGTGTAGTGGCCGGCCTTGGATTTGGCGACGATGTCGGACAGGTCCTTGAAGTCGCCCTTCTTCTGGCGCGACAGCACGAAGCCCATCTTGGCCGCCGGCGCCACCGCCGCGAAGCCGTCCGGATCGAACTTCACGACCTTCTTGTAGATGTGCGGCGCCACCGAGATGAAGTCGGCCGCGGCGAACAGCAGCGTCATGCCGTCGGGCTTGGACTCGTAGGCCAGGTTGGTGCCGATGATGCCGTTGGCGCCGGGGCGGTTCTCCACGACCACTGGCTGGCCCAGGCTGTCGCCGACCTTGCTGAACACCAGCCGGGCCAGCACGTCGGTGCCGCCGCCGGGCGCGTAGGGCACGATCAGGCGGATGGGCTTCTCCGGCTTCCAGCCGTCTTCCTGCGCGGCGGCGGGGGCCGCCGCCAGCATGCCGGCCAGGCCGGCGCAGGCCAGGCCGGCCAGGAAGCGCGCGCGTGCGGCGCGGCGCTCGATGTGGAACAGGGCTTTCATGATGCCTCCTTGGTATGGATATGGCGCGCAGGCCGCCCCCCCGTCCGCCATGCGGGCGGGCGGCCGGACTGCTGTTGCGTGGTACAGCTAAGCTTGTGCAGCCGGGGCCGGCTTGCCGGCCAGCGCGGCGGCGTGCTCGCCGGCGAGCTTGCCGAACACCGCGCCGCGCATGACCGACGTGGCGCCCGTGTACACCTGGTGATACAGCCCGGATGCCTCGCCGGCCGCATACAGCCCGGGGATGGGCCGGCCGTCGTGATCGACCACCTGGGCGTGGCGGTTGATCTTGATCCCGCCGTAGGTGAAGCAGATGCCGGGGATGACGGGGTAGGCGAAAAACGGTCCCTGGCCGATCGGCCGGGCCCAGTTGGATTTGGGGATGTCCAGGCCGCGCGTGGCCAGGCCGTCGGCCTCCAGCGGCAGGAACCGCCCGTCCTGCGGGCAGGCGCGGTTGTATTCGTCGACCGTGCGCGCCAGCACCTCGGGCGGCAGCCCGCAGGCGCGCGCCAGCGCTTCCAGGCTGTCGGCGCGGATGGCCGGCTGGTCGGTGCGCAGGCCCTTCTTCCAGTTGGGCACGTCCTCGATGCGCTGGTCGAAGATGGCGTAGGCGATGCCTTCGGGCTGCTCGCCGATGGCGCGCGAGATGTGGTCGTAGTGCACGTCCACCGGCCCCGGCGCCTCGTCGGTGAAGCGCAGGCCGCGGTGGTTGACCAGGATGCCGTACGGGAAGGTCATGACCAGCGGCTCGGGCTCGGCCGAGCGCGGGTCCAGCGGCTCGGCATGGTACGAGCCGAAATCCCCCGCCGGCGCCGCGCCCGCGTCGAGCGCCATCTGTATGCCTTCGCCGCGGTTGTAATAGCCCCCGCGCGCCACCGGGCGCACGTAGCGGGCGGCCCCGCCCAGGTAGCGGGTCAGCATCTCGGTATTGCCCTGGAAGCCGCCCGAGGCGATCACCACCGCGCCGGCCGACAGGGTCCGGCCGCGGCCGTGCGCGTCCACGGTCAGCACGGCCAGCCGCCGGCCTTCGCTTTCCCCGCCGGCCTGTTCCAGCCGGCGCGCCGTGGTGCGGTAGAAGAACCGCACCCCCAGCGGCTCGGCCGCCGCGCGCAGCGCCTCTATCATGGCCAGCCCGCCGCCCACCGGCATCAGCCGCGGCGCGGCCGCCGTCACGAAGTAGGTCGGCAGCGCGTCGAAGCGGATGCCGTAGGTCTTGAGCCAGGCCACCGTCGGCCCGGCCAGCGAGGCCAGCGTGCCGACCAGCTCCGGGTCGGGCATGCCGTGCGCCTTCACGTAGGGCGGCCAGTTGTCGTAGTCGCCCGCGGACTCGGCCACCACGTGCGGGTCCAGGTGGTAGCCCGCATTGGCCACCAGCCTTTCCTCGAAATCGTCGCTGACCTCGCTCTCGCTCTTCATGCGGAAGTAGGCCTCGGTCCAGCGCGTATTGCCGCCGTACTCCTCCGGAGCCGCGCGCTCCAGCACCGCCACCCGCGCCCCCTTCGTCGCAGCCGCCACGGCCGCCGACAGGCCCGCGATGCCGCTGCCTATCACCACGATGTCGAAATCCTGATCCATTGCTGCCATCCTCCTGCTTTCTTGTCAGTATCCGCGGATGCCGGCTTGCGCCGGCATCGCTGCGATCCACTCTCAGCGCTCCCCTCGCACCTCAGGTAAGCGTTGACGCAGTGGATCCGGCTCCGCCGGTCCACCAGCGTCGCCCCCTGGGGGGCGCGCGAAGCGCGTAGGGGGGGTCAATACTTCCGGATGAAGGGATCGGGCATGTCCAGGTCCGAGGAAATCCAAACGCTCTTGGTCTCCAGGTATTCCTTGACGGCTTCCACGCCGCCTTCCCGGCCGATGCCGCTGTCCTTGTAGCCGCCGAAGGGTGTGGTGTAGCTGGTCGAGCGGTAGTTGTTGACCCACACCGTGCCGGCCTTCACCCGTTGCGACATCAGCATCGCGCGGTGCAGGCTGCGCGTCCACACGCCCGCCGCCAGCCCGAAGCGGATATCGTTGGCGATGCGGATCGCGTCTTCCTCGTCCTTGAACTTGATCACCGACAGCACCGGCCCGAACACCTCTTCCTGGGCGATGCGCATGCCGTTGTGCACGTCCACGAAAATGGTCGGCTCGACGAACTGGCCCGCGCCGTAGCCTTCGCCCGTGCGGGCGTTGCCGCCGAACACGCAGCGCGCGCCTTCTTCCTTGGCCACGCCGATGTAGTACATGACCTTCTCGAACTGCGGGCGCGTGGCCACCGGGCCCATCTGCACGTCGGGCAGCGCCGGGTCGCCCAGCTTGGCCTTGCTCGCGATGGCGATCAGGCGCTCGACGAACTCGTCATGGATGCCTTCCTGCAGCAGCAGGCGCGAGCCGGCCATGCAGGTCTGGCCGCCGGCCGAGAAGATGCCGGTGATCACGCCGTTGGCGGCGCGCGCAGGTCGGCGTCGTCGAAGATGATGTTGGGCGACTTGCCGCCCAGCTCCAGCGACACGCGCTTGAAGTGCTGCGCCGCCAGCACGTTCACGCGCCGGCCGCCCTCGTCGCCGCCGGTGAAGGCCACGCGCGCCACGTTGGGATGGCAGACCAGCGGCTCGCCCACTTCGTTGCCGAAGCCCGTCAGCACGTTGAACACGCCCGGCGGGAAGCCCGCCTCGACGAACAGCCTGGCCAGCTCCATCAGCGACACGGAGGTGTGCTCGGACGGCTTGGCCACCACCGCGTTGCCCGCGCACAGCGCCGGCGCCAGCTTCCAGGCCGTCAGCAGCAGCGACGAGTTCCAGGGGGTGATGGTCGCCACCACGCCCACCGGCTCGTAGCGCGTGAAGTTGAACACCTTGGGCTTGTCCATGGGCACGACCGAGCCCTGGATCTTGTCGGCCAGGCCGGCGTAGTAATAGAAGTACTTGGCCATGTAGCGCACCTGGCCGCCCACTTCGCTACGCAGCTTGCCGTTGTCGCGGCTTTCCACCTCGGTCAGCACGTCGGCGTGCTTCTCGATCAGCGCGCCCAGCTTGTGCAGCAGCATGCCGCGCTCGCTCGCCGACATCCTGCTCCAGGGGCCTTCCTCCATCGCAGCGCGCGCCGCTTCCACGGCGCGGTCCACGTCGGCCGCGCCGGCGCGCGGCAGCAGGGCCCAGGGCTTGCCCGAGAACGGGTCCAGGGATTCGAACGTCCGGCCGTCGGCTGCGTCGACCCACTCGTTATTGATGAAAAGCTTGTATTGCTGCATCCTCGCCTCGCCTTGATGATCCGCCTGGCGGCGGTGACTTACGGGGCAGGATATTGGACCTCGGGCCGCCCAGCGGCAAAGGAATTATTCTCATCACTTGATGCGCGCGCGGAATCAAGTGGGCCATCCCCCCACCGGCAGCGGCCGCACCGGCAGCAGGTAGCTGGCGTCCAGCTGCGCCAGCGAGGTGATCCCCAGCATCCCCATGTCGCGGTCTATCTCCTGGCGCAGCAGGGCGATGGCGTGGTCCGCCCCCGCCGCGCCGGCCACCGAGGCCGCGTAGTTGAACGGCCGGCCCACGAACACGCACTGCGCGCCCAGCGCCAGCGCCTTCATGGCGTGGGTGCCGCGGCGCACGCCGCTGTCCATCATCACCGCCATGCCTTGCGCGGCCTCGGCGATGGCCGGCAGCACGTGCACCGGCGACACCGCGCCGTCCAGCTGCCGGCCGCCGTGGTTGGACACGATGACGCCGTCCATGCCGCGCTGGCGCGCGATGGCCGCGTCGCGCGCGTCCAGGATGCCCTTGATGATCATCGGCCCGTCCCAGCGGCGCCGGATCGCGCTCACGTGGTCCCAGTCCAGGTGGGCGCGGTCGGAGAAGTCGCGCAGCACGTTGGGCGACAGGATGGGCGCGCCGCGCGTGGCGTAGTTGTTCTCGAAGTGCGGCATGCCGTGGCGCAGCAGCGTGCGCAGGAAGGTGCCGGCCAGCCAGCGCGGGTGGCTCAGGCCGTCCCAGGCCAGCCGGAGGCTGGGCCGCAGCGGCGTGGAAAAGCCCGCGCGCACGTTGTTCTCGCGGTTCGCGCCCACAGGCGTATCCACCGTGATCACCAGCGTGCGCACGCCGGCCGCGGCCACCCGGTCGATCAGCGCGTCTATCTGCGCCGGGTCGCCGGGCAGGTAGGCCTGGAACCAGGTGCCGGGCGCGCGCTCCATCACTTCCTCCAGGCGGATCAGCGACGAGCCGCTCATGATCGCCGGCACGTTGGCGCGCCGCGCCGCCTCGGCCAGCACGATGTCGCCGCGGTAGGCCGACAGCGCCGACAGCCCCATGGGCGCCAGCCCGAAGGGCGAGGCGTAGCGCGTGCCGAACAGCTCCACGCCCTGGTCGCGCTGCGACGCGCCGGTCAACACGCGCGGCCGGAACCCGTAGGCGTCGAAGGCCTCCCTGTTGTCCCGTTCGGACAGGTTGTCCTCGACCGCGCCCGACACGTAGGCGAAGATCGGGCCGGGCAGGTGGCGGCGCGCCAGCGTCTCGAAATCCGTCAGCGACAGCACCCCGCGCAGCCGCCGCCCGGGTGGGCGGGCCGCCGGCGCCTGGCGGGGCGGAGCGTCGGGCGGCACGGTCCGGGCGGGTTCTGCGCGGGAGGCGATATCGGTTTGCGTCATGGGGGCGTTGCGATGATGTGGGTAGCCGGCGGGAAGTGCCCGGCGGGAAGCGCCAAACTCTATCCAGACGGTAACTTTGAATAAAGCGATAAATATTCAAGCAGCAACTTCGCTTATTTCGAATAGGGCCGCTGCCCGGCCATGGTCGCCATCGCGGAGGCTCGCGTCGCCGGCCGCCGCGGCAGCCGCAACAGCAGCCGCAGCCGCTTCCGGTTTTTCCGCGCCCACCCGCTGCGGTAGGCTATGCGAACCTCGTCTCCGCCGCCAGCCATGCCGATATTCCCTCCGGCCCCGCCGACCCGGCCGTCTTTCATGCGCCCGCGCGTCCTGCCGGCCATAGCCGCCTGGGCGGTCCTGGCCCTGGCCGCGGGCGCGCCCGTCCACGCCCAGGCCCTGCGCGTGGGCGTGCAGGAGCCGCCCGGCGTGCTGGACCCGATGCGCGCCGTCACCTTCAGCGCCCGCCACGTGCTGGCCTCGCTGTGCGAGCGCCTGCTCGACGTCGATCCGCAACTGCGCGTGGTCCCTGGCGCGGCGCAGTCCTGGGCCTGGAGCGGAGACGGCCTGGCCCTGACCCTGTCCCTGCCCGCCGGCAGGCGCTTCCACGACGGCAGCCCGCTGGACGCCGCCGCGGCCAAGGCCAACCTGGACCGCGTGCGCGCCGCGCCGGACGGCGCGGCCACCGGCCGCCTGGACGGCGTTGCCGAGGTCGCCGCGCCCGACCCCGCCACCGTCGTGCTGCGCCTGGAGCGGCCCGACGCCTCGCTGCCGGCGCGCCTGGCCGGGCCGGCCGGCATCCTGGTCGCGCCGGTCCGCGACCCGCAGGATCCTTTCGCCCCGGCCTCCCTCGCCCCGGCTTCCCCGGCACAGGTTGCCTCTGCACAGGTTTCCCCGGCACAGGCTTCTTCTGCGCCGGCTTCCTCTGCGCAGGCGTCCCTCGCACAGGCCCGCTTCGCCCAGGACGCAAATGGGGCGCCGGTCTGCTCCGGGCCCTATCGGCCGGCCGGCAGCCTGCCCGGCGGCGGCGTGGCGCTGGAGCGCGACGACGCCCACCCGGACGCCGCCGCCTATCCCCTGCGGCAAGTCCTCTTCCTGCCCCAGCCCGACGCCCTGCAGGCCATAGTCGCGCTGCGGCGCGGCGAGCTCGACGTCCTGGAGCGGGTCGCGCCCGCCAGTTTCCCGCTGCTGGCCGACGACCCCGGCGTGCGGCTGCAGGTCGATCCCGGCCTGGGCTTCCAGGCCTTGGCCGTCAACCTGCGCAAGCGCGCCGGCGCCGGGCCGCTGGCCGACCGGCGGGTGCGCCAGGCGCTCGACCTGGCGCTGGACCGCAATCTCATCGCCCAGGCGGCCGGCGGCGCGCTGGCGCCCGCCGGCCAGCCTTTCCCGCCGGCCAGCCCGGCCTTCGAGCCGCGCTTCCAGCCGGCCGGGCGCGACATCGACGCGGCCCGCGCGTTGCTGCGCGAGGCCGGCCACGAGCGCGTCGCCTTCGAGCTGCTCCACGGCGACGACCCGCTGATGCGGCAGGTGTTCGAACTGGTGCGCGGCATGGGCGCGCAGGCCGGCTTCGACATCACGCTCGCGCCCCTGCCTTTCCCGGCCCTGCAGCGCCGGCTGGCCGCCGGCGACTTCCAGGCGGCGCAGGCGGGCTGGGCCGGCCGCGCCGACCCGTCCGGCAACATCGATCCCTTCCTGGCCTGCCGCGGCGCGCTCAACGACGGCGGCTACTGCAACCCCCACCTGGACCGGCTGCTGCGCGAGGCGCGCGGCCAGCCCGACTCGGCCGCCCGCAAGGACCTCTACGACCAGGCCCAGGCCATCCTGCAGCAGGACCGGCCGCTCATCTATCTCTATTACCTGCCCTGGCCGACGGCGCTGCGCACCGCCGTGCACGGCTACCAGCCCCACCCCGACGGCCTCCTGCGCCTGCGCGGCGTGGCGGTGGAGTAGGGCGCCCGCCCGGGGCCGCCGCCTGCCGTGGCAGCCCCGCCCGTCATTCCGGCCCAGGGTTTACCCGGAGAGCGTTCAGGCGATGGCCCAGGCCATGTTGCGTATTGCCAACAACCGCCGCGAGACCGGCCACTTTTGCGAACATGGGCGTAGCCACGCCTGCCGATTTTTGATGCAATAGCGTCAACTTCCCTTTGCGGAGTTAGGGGGGCGGCGGCGCGACATGCGGGTTTGCTGCTCTTGTCACTCAAATCATCGGAGATTTCTTAAATGAAAAAGACTCTGCTCGCTGCCGCTCTGCTGGCTGGCTTCGCCGGCGCTGCTCAGGCAGAAACGTCGGTGACGCTGTACGGCATCATCGATACCGGTATCGGCTACAACAAGATCGATGCCCCGGGCTACGAACACAGCAGCGTTGGCATGGTCAACGGCCTGCAAAGCGGTTCCCGTTGGGGCCTGCGTGGCACCGAAGATCTGGGTGACGGCCTGCGCGCTGTCTTCACTCTGGAAAGCGGCTTCGATTCCAGCACCGGTAATCAAGCCCAGGGCGACGCCAACAACGATCGCCTGTTCGGCCGCCAAGCCACCATCGGTCTGGCCAGCGACTCCTGGGGCCAACTGGACTTCGGTCGCCAAACCAACATCTCGTCCAAGTACTTCGCCTCGATCGATCCGTTCGGCGCCGGCTTCAACCAAGCCAACATCGGTGTCGGCATCAGCGCCGCCAACACCTACCGCATCGACAACATGGTCCTGTACCAGACCCCGTCGTTCAGCGGCTTCCAGGCTGGCCTGGGCTACTCGTTCTCGGCCAACGGTTCGTCCAACTTCGAAACCGCCGACAACGTCCGTGCCATCACCGCCGGTCTGCGCTATGCCAACGGTCCTCTGAACGTCGCCCTGACGTTCGACCAGCTCAAGAACGTGCACTCGCTGGACGACGACGCCACCCCGCGTCAATATGCCATCGGCGGTTCGTACGACTTCGAAGTCGTGAAGCTGGCCCTGGCCTATGCCCGCACCGAGGACGGCTGGTTCCAGTCGTCCAATCCGCGCGGCGCCGCTGCCCCGTACTCGTTCGGCAACCGCGTGTTCGCCGACGACTTCCGTGCGAACTCGTACATGGTCGGCCTGACCGCCCCGATCGGCGGCGCCAGCAGCCTGTTCGGTTCCTGGCAGATGGTCGATCCCAAGAACGACAACCTGACCGGCGACGACGAGAAGATGAACGTCTTCAGCCTGGGCTACACCTACGACCTGTCCAAGCGTACCAACCTGTACGCCGTCGGTTCGTACGCCAAGAACTACGCCTTCGTGGACGACGCCAAGAGCACCATGCTGGGCGTCGGCATCCGTCACCGCTTCTAATCCGCCGCACGGCACGCAAGTGCCGTCGCGTGGAGCCCTGCCGGCCCGTCCGGCGGCAGGGTAGCGCAGATGCCGGGGCCGTGCCTGCACGGCCCCATGAAACCACCCGCAAGGGTGGTTTTTTTATGCCTTTGGCGATTGCCGCCGTCCGTCCCGCGCCATCGTGCGCCCATGGTTCCGGACGCTACGAAGTTCAGCCGGACGTAACGACCGGAATGCTACAATCCAAAGGTTTATGCATAGGCCGGATGTCTAGGATGAACCTGCAACAGTACTTTCCCATCCTGCTCTTCATTTTGGTGGCAACCCTGATAGGGTTTGCCCTGCTCACGGCAGGTAGTCTGCTGGGCCCGCGCCGGCCCGACGCGGAAAAGCTCTCCCCCTACGAATGCGGCTTCGAGGCCTTCGAGGACTCCCGCATGAAGTTCGACGTGCGCTACTACCTCGTCGCCATCCTGTTCATTCTGTTCGACCTGGAAATCGCCTTCCTGTTTCCGTGGGCCATCGCCAACGGCACGGTGGGCCTGGTCGGCTTCTGGACGGTCATGGTCTTCCTGGCCGTGCTGACCGTCGGTTTCATCTACGAATGGAAGAAGGGCGCCCTGGACTGGGAGTGATCCCCGCGGCACCCGAGAGACGAATCATGGCTATAGACGGCATCCTCAAACAGGGTTTCATCACCACCAGCGCCGACAAGTTCATCAACTGGGCCAAGACGGGCTCCATGTGGCCGATGACCTTCGGCCTGGCCTGCTGTGCGGTCGAGATGATGCACGCCGGCGCGGCCCGCTACGACCTGGACCAGTTCGGCATCATCTTCCGCCCCAGCCCCCGCCAGTCCGACCTGATGATCGTGGCCGGCACGCTGTGCAACAAGATGGCCCCGGCGCTGCGCAAGGTCTACGACCAGATGCCCGAGCCGCGCTGGGTCGTGTCCATGGGCTCCTGTGCCAATGGCGGCGGCTACTACCACTACTCGTACTCGGTGGTGCGCGGCTGCGACCGCATCGTGCCGGTGGACGTGTACGTGCCCGGCTGTCCGCCCACGGCCGAGGCGCTGGTCTACGGCTTGCTGCAGATGCAGAACAAGATCCGACTGACCAACACGATAGCCCGCTGATCCCGGCTGCCGGCCCGGCCGCCCGCGCGCGGCCGGTACTCTCTGAGCATCGAAACTTATGACCAGGCTAGAGACCCTGAAATCCAATCTGCGTGCCGCGCTGGGCGAGGACGCCGCGCTGGCCGAGGCGCTGGGCGAAGTGACGCTGGACCTGTCGGCGGACCAGTGGGAGCCGGCCTGCCTGCGCCTGCGCGACGACGCCGGCCTGCGCTTCGAGACCTGTGTCGACCTGTGCGGGGTCGACTACCTGACCTACGGGCAGGGCAGGGACGAGCCGGCCGCCGGCCGCGGCGCCTTCCCGGCCCGCTACGCGGTGGTGGCGCACCTGCTGTCGGTCCAGCACAACTGGCGCCTGCGCGCGCGGGCCTGGGTGCCCAACGACGAGCTGCCGGTGATCGCCTCGCTGATCGACGTCTGGCCCGGCGTGGGCTGGTACGAGCGCGAGGCCTTCGACCTGTACGGCATCGTCTTCGAAGGCCACCCCGACCTGCGCCGCATCCTGACCGACTACGGCTTCATCGGCCACCCCTTCCGCAAGGATTTCCCGCTCTCCGGCAACGTGGAGATGCGCTACGACCCCGAACAGAAGCGGGTGATCTACCAGCCCGTCACCATCGAACCGCGCGAGATCACCCCCCGCGTGATCCGCGAGGAAGGCTACGGGGCGGGGCGCTGACATCATGGCTGAAATCAAGAACTACACCCTGAACTTCGGTCCGCAGCACCCGGCTGCGCACGGCGTGCTGCGCCTGGTGCTGGAGCTCGACGGCGAGGTCATCCAGCGCGCCGACCCGCACATCGGCCTGCTGCACCGCGCCACCGAAAAGCTCGCCGAGCACAAGACCTTCGTCCAGGCGCTGCCCTACATGGACCGCCTGGACTACGTGTCCATGATGTGCAACGAGCACGCCTACGTCATGGCGATCGAAAAGCTCCTGGGCATCGAGCCGCCGCTGCGCGCGCAGTACATCCGGGTGATGTTCGACGAGATCACCCGCATCCTGAACCACCTGATGTCGCTCGGCTCGCACGCGCTGGACGTGGGCGCCATGGCGGTCTTCCTGTACGCCTTCCGCGAACGGGAAGACCTGATGGACTGCTACGAGGCGGTCTCGGGCGCGCGCATGCATGCGGCCTACTACCGCCCGGGCGGCGTCTACCGCGACCTGCCGGACGCCATGCCGCAGTTCCAGGGCAGCAGCAAGTACCGCAGCGAAAAGGAAATCCAGGCCATCAACGACGCCCGCTCGGGCTCGCTGCTGGACTTCATCGAGGACTTCACCAACCGCTTCCCGCACTGCGTGGACGAGTACGAGACCCTGCTCACCGACAACCGCATCTGGAAGCAGCGCCTGGTCGGCATCGGCGTGGTCGACCCCGACCGCGCCAAGGCGCTGGGCTTCACCGGCCCCATGCTGCGCGGCTCGGGCGTGGCCTGGGACCTGCGCAAGATGCAGCCCTACGAGGTCTACGACCTGGTCGACTTCGACGTGCCGGTGGGCGTGAACGGCGACTGCTACGACCGCTACCTGGTGCGCGTGGCCGAGATGCGCGAAAGCAACCGCATCATCCGCCAGTGCATCGAATGGCTGCGCAACAACCCGGGCCCGGTCATGGTGGACAACCACAAGGTCGCGCCGCCCAAGCGCACGGCCATGAAGTCCAGCATGGAAGAGCTCATCCACCACTTCAAGCTGTTCACCGAGGGCATGCGCGTGCCCGAGGGCCAGGCCTACAGCGCGGTCGAGCACCCCAAGGGCGAGTTCGGCATCTACCTGGTCTCGGACGGGGCCAACAAGCCCTACCGCCTGAAGATCCGCGCCCCGGGCTTCGCCCACCTGCAGTCGCTGGACGAGATGGCGCGCGGCCACATGATCGCCGACGCCGTGACCATCATCGGCACGCAGGACATCGTATTCGGCGAAATCGACCGCTAGAGGGCGCCACGCCACCGTTAGGACCGATTCAATCATGCTGCTTTCCGAACAGGCCTATCAACGCATCGATCGGGAACTCGCCAAGTTCCCGGCCGACCAGAAGCAGTCCGCCATCATGGCGGCGCTGGCCATTGCCCAGGAAGAGAAGGGCTGGCTGGCCGCCGAGACCATCGAGGACGTGGCCAGGTACCTGGGCGTGCCGCCCATCGCCGTGCAGGAGGTCGCGACCTTCTACAACATGTTCGACGTCAAGCCGGTGGGCAAGTACAAGATCTCGGTCTGCACCAACCTGCCCTGTGCCTTGCGCGACGGCGAGAAGGCCGCCGAGCACATCAAGCGCCGGTTGGGCATAGACTTCGGCGAAACCACGCCGGACGGGCGCTTCACCCTGGTCGAGGGCGAGTGCATGGGCGCCTGCGGCGACGCGCCGGTGCTGCTGGTCAACAACAAGACCATGTGCGTGCGCATGTCCGACGAACGGCTGGACGCCATGCTGCGCGAACTCGGCGCGCAAGGAGAATCGGCATGAACGCGCCGGAAACCCAACTCTTCTCGCAGGCCCTGGCCGGCGACCCCGGCAGCGACCCGGCGCGGACCATGTGCCTGCACGGCCGCCACATCCAGCCGCAGATCATGGCCGGCCTGGACGGAGCCAACTGGCGCCTGGCCGACTACGTCAAGCGCGGCGGCTACGAGGCCCTGCGCAAGATCCTGACCACTGGCATGAAGCCCGAGGACGTGATCGCCGAGGTCAAGGCCTCCGGCCTGCGCGGGCGCGGCGGCGCGGGCTTCCCGACCGGCCTGAAGTGGAGCTTCATGCCGCGCGCCTTCCCCGGCCAGAAGTACCTGGTGTGCAACTCCGACGAGGGCGAGCCGGGTACCTTCAAGGACCGCGACATCCTGCGCTTCAACCCGCACATCGTGATCGAGGGCATGGCCATCGGCGCCTACGCCATGGGCATCAGCGTGGGCTACAACTACATCCACGGCGAGATCTTCGAGGTCTACCAGCGCTTCGAGCAAGCCCTGGAAGAGGCCCGCGCCGCGGGCTTCCTGGGCGACAACATCCTGGGCTCGGACTTCAGCTTCCAGCTGCACGCCTTCCACGGCTACGGCGCCTACATCTGCGGCGAGGAAACCGCGCTGCTCGAATCGTTGGAAGGCAAGAAGGGCCAGCCGCGCTTCAAGCCGCCTTTCCCGGCCAGCTTCGGCCTGTACGGCAAGCCCACCACCATCAACAACACCGAGACCTTCGCCGCCGTGCCGTGGATCATCCGCAACGGCGGCCCGGCCTACCTGGAAGTCGGCAAGCCCAACAACGGCGGCACCAAGCTGTTCTCGATCAGCGGCGACGTCGAGCGCCCCGGCAACTACGAAATCCCGCTGGGCACGCCGTTCTCGCAGCTGCTGGAGCTGGCCGGCGGCATGCGCGGCGGGCGCAAGCTCAAGGCCGTGATCCCGGGCGGCTCCAGCGCGCCGGTGATCCCGGGCGACATCATGATGGACACCACCATGGACTACGACGCCATCGCCAAGGCCGGGTCCATGCTGGGCTCGGGCGCCGTGATCGTCATGGACGAGACCCGCTGCATGGTCAAGTCGCTGCTGCGCCTGTCCTACTTCTACTTCGAGGAAAGCTGCGGCCAGTGCACGCCCTGCCGTGAAGGCACGGGCTGGCTGTACCGCATGGTCAACCGCATCGAGCACGGCCAGGGCCGCCCCGAGGACCTGGACCTGCTCGACTCCGTGGCGGGCAACATCATGGGCCGCACCATCTGCGCCCTGGGCGACGCGGCAGCCATGCCGGTGCGCGGGTTCCTGAAGCACTATCGCGACGAATTCGCGCACCACATCGAGCACAAGTGCTGTGTGGTGCCGCAATATCTGTAAGGCTAGGACAAGATTATGGTTGAACTGACCATCGACGGCCGGCAGGTCGAGGTCCCGGAAGGCAGCATGGTCATGCATGCGGCCCACAAGCTGGGGCTGTACGTACCGCACTTCTGCTACCACAAGAAGCTGTCGATCGCGGCCAACTGCCGCATGTGCCTGGTGGAAGTCGAAAAGGCGCCCAAGGCGCTGCCTGCCTGCGCCACGCCCGCGACCAACGGCATGGTGGTGCACACCTGCTCGGAAAAGGCGGTGGCCGCGCAGAAGAGCGTGATGGAGTTCCTGCTCATCAACCATCCGCTGGACTGCCCGATCTGCGACCAGGGCGGCGAATGCCAGCTGCAGGACCTGGCGGTCGGCTACGGCAATTCGCAGTCGCGCTACCGCGAGGAAAAGCGGGTGGTCTTCCACAAGGACCTGGGCCCGCTGGTCTCGGCCGAGGAAATGTCCCGCTGCATCCACTGCACCCGCTGCGTGCGCTTCGGCCAGGAGATCGCCGGGGTCATGGAGCTGGGCATGCTCAACCGCGGCGAGCACTCCGAGATCACCACCTTCGTGGGCCGCTCGGTCGAGTCCGAGCTGTCCGGCAACATGATCGACCTGTGCCCGGTGGGCGCGCTGACTTCCAAGCCCTTCCGCTACCAGGCCCGCACCTGGGAGCTGGCGCGGCGCCGCTCGGTCAGCCCGCACGACAGCCTGGGCGCCAACCTGGTCGTGCAGGTCAAGAACGACCGCGTCCAGCGCGTGGTGCCCTTCGAGAACGAAGCGCTCAACGAGTGCTGGATCAGCGACCGCGACCGCTTCTCCTACGAAGGCCTGGCGGCTGACGACCGCGTGGCCGCGCCCCTGGTCAAGTCGGCCGACGGGCAGTGGCGCGAAGTCTCCTGGAGCGAGGCCCTGCAGGCCGTGGCCCAGGGCCTGGGCCGCGTGCGCGAGAGCTTCGGCGCCGGCCAGATCGGCGCCCTGGCCGCCGAATACGCCACCACCGAGGAATTCGCCCTGCTGGCGCGCCTGATGCGCGCGCTGGGTTCCGAGAACATCGATTTCCGCCTGCGCCAGACCGATCCGGGCTTCGACGCGGCGCTGGCCGGCGTGCCCTGGCTGGGCATGCCGGTGGCCGAGCTGGAAACCCTCGACCGCGTGCTGGTGGTGGGCTCCTTCCTGCGCAAGGACCACCCCCTGATGGCCCAGCGCCTGCGCCAGGCCGCCAAGCGCGGCAC
>Ga0182738_1001784_pt1 | contig 26218 bp, 23 predicted proteins | sample eDN5th30CBELigMG_FD_128876 | JGI IMG/M metagenome (GOLD analysis project Ga0182738, IMG submission 128876) | Enriched Miracle-Growth compost microbial communities from Emeryville, California, USA - eDNA 5th pass 30_C BE-Lig MG (version 2)... ...
GAGCCTTTCTTCCAGGAATTTGAAGCCCACCTGACCCGTGACCTGCGAGGACGGGATCGTGGTGAGGTCTTCGCGGACACCGGCATAGGATACGGTGTGGCCGTCGATGATGGAAGCCGACAGGCCAAGGAAGCCCCAGGCCGCATCGTAGACGCCCTCGAATTCGAAACCCTTGATCCTGGCATTGGCGAAGTTCTGATACTGCGCGCAGATCGGCGCATAGGTAACGTCGGGATTCATCAGGAGATCCCAGCGCACCGGGCAAAGACCGGTCGTATCGGTAAATGCCGAAATCGTGGTCTGGCCGATATAATCGTCGATGTCGTTGTTGAAATAGGCCGCCTTGACACGCAGCGCGTCGTCGGGCCGGATCATGCCGTCGGCGCGATAGTTCACGCCGAACTCCCACGTCTTGCCGGTTTCCGGCCTGAGGTTGGGATTGGGCAGGAATGGGAATGTCGCCCCGCTGGGGTGCATGCCGTTCATCAGCGTTTCGGTGATGGAAGGCGAGCGGTAGCCCTCGGCATAGGTGCCGTAGAATTGCAGTCCTTCCAGCGCCGCAGTCTGGAATGGCGATACGCCGACGGTGATACGCGGCGACAGGCGATCGCCGGAGTTGCTGGCAGCCTCACTTTCGAGTTTGTAGCTGTCATATCGCAGGCCGGCGACAACCTCGAGCCATTCCCAGCTGATTTTGTCCTGCACATAGGCACCGCTGACGCGACGCTTGCCCGAAGGCGTGTAGGTATCCATGCTGCCGCTGGGATCGCGGGTCACCATGTCGTCGCTGACCCAGTCGCCACCGTAGGTGAGTTCGTGGCCCAATGCGCCGGTGTCGAAGCGCGAGGTGTTCCAGATGTCGAAACTGGTGGTGCCCAGGTCGTAGGTGGTCTGCGATCCGGCCGGGATCACTGTCGGATAGCCGGTCTGCGGATCAAACTGACCGCCCACCAACGTCCTGATATAGGTCCGGTCCAGGTTGGTCTTGTTGTGAGCGGCATTGATGTGAAGATCGAGCCAGCTCAGGTTCTCATCGGTGACGTTGTAGCGTGCGGTGAACGTGTTCTGCTTCAGATCGAGGTCCGAGACGGGGGAGCCGCCACTCACCTCGTTCCAGCTGTCGCTGGCGCCGACCCAACCGAGCTTCAGCTCGCTGTTTTCGGTAGGGCGCACACTGGCCTTGAGCATGCCGCTCAGAATGTCGAACGAACTGCCGGCGACCCTGTCGCCGTCGCCGTCCTTGTACTCTCCGTAATCGCGATAGACGATGTTGCCGAGCACGCCGGCATTCTCGCCGATGCGATATGCGCCGGTGGCGCTGGTGGTCCAGCCTCTGCCATTGGTTTCATACTGTCCGGTTACCGAGCCGGCCCAGGTTTCGCCTGGTCGCAGGAAATCTTCCGCGTCCTTCGTGTCGAAGAAGACGACGCCGCCGATCGCACCGGAACCATAGGTATTGGCGACCGGGCCGCGGATGACGTCTGCCGACTGGATGAGTTCCGGATCGATCCAGAATGTCGAACCCGTACCGTGGCCAGACCGGCTGAAATCCTGTCGCGCGCCATCCACGATCACCTGCACGCGGCCGAAATCCTGCAGGCCGCGGATATTGACGCTTGAGGCCGCACGCCGGGCATCGGATTGCATGGTAATTCCCGGAACGCCGAAGAATACGCCGTTGGCCGTGGTCGCCATCCGCCGTTCCAACTGCTCCTGATCGACATGGCTGACCGATGCCATTGTGTCGATCGCGGATTCGCTGGTGCGACTGACCACCGTGATCTTGTCGAGAACGGTGATGGTGTCATCCTTCTTCTGCTCGGCCTGCTCGGTGTTTTCCTGATTGGTCGCAGCTTCCTGCGCCGCTGCCGTCGCCATGCCGAGGGTCAGCGTTGCTGCGCCCGTCATCAGGACTGACGAATATCTCGCGCGTCGCCTGAATTTCTCCGCTCCGTCATTGTCCGACGAAGCCCCCGCCTTCCGAGCCATCTGCCCCATACCCGTAATTCTCCAGTGTCATTGTTGCTGCGGGCTGGCCCGAAGAGGGCATGGCTGGCGAAAATTCGTTTGCGCGGAGCGTTTTAAATCTTGACTCGATTACTCCGGTATTGCACTGACTAGTAAACATGATTGATCGAGTCAAGATTGATTTCGCAACTGCTGAAACGAGGCACGGGATTGCGAAGTCGGACAATGCAAGGCACCGGCAAACAAGGGGTCAAACGACCATGAACAGCCACAATCACGACGCTTTCCATCACCGCAGCAACAGGAACGCCGTCGAGGCGGCCAGGCAACCTGAGCACACGCTTCTGTCGTTGCGGACCGTTTCCAGCGCAGCCCTGTTCGGAAGCGAGCATGAGATCGGCATCGATCATCGCGGGTCGCTCTATCGCCTGAAAATCACCCGTCAGGGCAAGCTCATTCTCAACAAGTAAAATTCCGTAGCAGGGGGTCAATTCCAATGGATGCTCGCGTAAAGCCCGCGCCGCACGAAATACGTCTGGCGAGAGCCGACAATCCCAAGATGCGCGAGCGCGATCTTGCCGCCCAGCTCGGCGTCTCCGAAGCCGAGCTGGTGGCCGCCTATATCGGCGACAGCGTCGTACGTCTCGATCCGCGCGTGAACGATTTGCTGAACGGGTTGGAAGCCGTCGGCGAAGTGATGGCGCTGACACGCAATGAAAGCGCGGTTCATGAAAAGATCGGCGTCTATGACAAGGTCGTCACCGGCGAACATGCCGCGATGGCGCTGGGCGAGAATATCGACCTGCGCATCTTCCCGAAACTCTGGGCGCATGGCTTTGCCGTGGAAAAGCGCGACGGCGACGAAATCCGCCGCAGCCTGCAGTTCTTCGACAAGGCGGGCAATGCCGTGCACAAGGTGCATCTGCGCGCTGGATCGAACCTCTATGCCTACCAGAATCTGGTGGAGCGTCTGACCGCCGCCGACCAGAGCCAGTCGATCGATATCGATGACAGCAATGTTGCCAGAAAGCCGGCTCTCGAGGGCGGCGCAAGCGCGGAGGATTTGCGCGACCGCTGGAGCAAGCTCACCGATACGCATCAGTTCTTCGGCATGCTGCGCACGCTGAAGCTCGACCGGCTGCAGGCGCTGCATATGGTCGGGCAGGATTATGCGTGGCAGATCGACAATGACGCGCTGACCGCAATGCTCCACCATGCGGTGGAGGGGCAGACGCCGATCATGTGCTTCGTGGGCAACCACGGCTGTATCCAGATCCACTCCGGCCCGATCCAGAACGTCAAGTCGATGGGGCCGTGGATCAACATATTCGACGAGACTTTCCACCTGCATCTGCGGACGGACCATGTGCGTGAACTGTGGGTGGTGCGCAAGCCGACCAAGGACGGCCATGTCACCTCGCTGGAAGCCTATGATGCGACGGGCGAGCTGATCATCCAGTTCTTCGGCAAGCGCAAGGAAGGCCAGGACGAGCGCGAGGAATGGCGTTTCATCGCCGAAAACCTGCCGCGCATCCCAGCAGCTGCATGAGGTGAATTCGATGTCCATATTCAGCCCCGCAACGGGAGCGCGCGCCGCCATTCTTGGCGTCGTCGCGCTTCTTGGCTCGTTCGCGGCCGGGCAAGCCGAGGAAGGCGTTGCCGTGTTCCCGGACGCATCGCGCGTGGTGGCTATCGGCGGCTCGGTGACCGAGATCGTCTATGCGCTCGGCGAGGAAAGCAAGCTCGTTGCCCGCGATTCCACCGGCACCTATCCGGAAGCGGCGCTGAAACTGCCGGACGTCGGCTATATGCGCGCCCTGTCGCCAGAAGGCGTGCTTTCGGTGAATCCGAGCGGCATTCTGGCGCTGGCCGGCTCCGGCCCGAAGGAAGCGGTGGACGTGCTGAAGAAGGCAAGCATCACTTTCATCGAAGTGCCGGAAAGCTTCGACCATGAGGGCATCCTGAAGAAGATCGAGGTGGTCGGCCACGCCCTCGGCGCGGACGAGAAGGCAGACGCGTTGGCAAGGTCGGTGGAAGCCGATCTCAAGGCGGCCGAAGCATTGACGGCCAATGTGGCGGAGCGCAAGCGCGTTCTGTTCATCCTCAGCATGGAGGGCGGCAAGATCCTCGCGGCGGGTGAGAACACCGGCGCCAATGGCATCATCAGGCTTGCCGGCGGGGTGAACGCCATGGAGGGCGTCAACGGTTACAAACAGCTTTCCGACGAGGCGGCCCTGACCGCAAAGCCCGATATTATCCTGATGATGGATCGCGGCGGCGAGGATCATCTGGCAAACGCCGATGAAGTATTCTCCAATCCGGCCCTGGCCTCGACGCCGGCAGCCGCAACGAAGAACCTGGTCCGCATGGACGGAAGCTATCTGCTCGGCTTCGGTCCGCGCACGGCAGCCGCCATCCGCGATCTTGCCGCCGCCCTTTATGGCGACCAGATCAAAGGCTGATCGAACAATGGTCGATGGTGTTGCCGACAGGCTCGGCACGGTGGAAAAACGCGCGTCCATGGGCGACCGCTCCGGGCGCGCGAAGCTTGCAATCGCCCTGCTGACGGCGTTGCTCGTTCTGACGATGCTTTTCAGCCTGGCTTCGGGGGCGTCCGATGCGTCGGCTTTCGCGGTCGTGCGTGACTGGCTGTTCCCATCCTTGTCCGATGGCTCGGCGCTTTCGGCACGGGATCGCATCATCGTCTATGACATACGTCTGCCGCGCGTTGTGCTCGGCGTGCTGATCGGCGCGGCGCTCGCCGTATCGGGCGCGGTCATGCAGGGCCTGTTCCGCAATCCGCTGGCCGATCCCGGCCTGGTCGGCGTGTCGGCGGGGGCAGGGCTCGGCGCTATCGTGGTGATCGTTCTGGGCGGCACCTTTCTGGGGCCGGTGCTTGCGCTGTTCGGCATCTACACCTTGCCGCTGGCTGCTTTTTTCGGTGGGCTGGCGACCACGCTCATCCTTTATCGCGTCGCGACGCGGCGAGGCCAGACCTCCATCGCCACCATGCTTCTGGCCGGTATCGCACTCGGCGCCATGGCGGGTGCCTTTTCGGGCATCATGGTCTATCTGGCCGATGACCGGCAATTGCGCGACCTGACATTCTGGGGCCTCGGCTCTCTTGCCGGCGCCACCTGGACCAAGATCGCATCGGCCGGGCCGATCATCGTGCTCGCGCTGATCGTGTCGCCGTTTCTCGCGCGCGGGCTGAATGCGCTGGCGCTGGGGGAGGCGGCGGCGCATCATCTCGGCATTTCCGTCCAACGCTTCAAGAATGTCGCCATCGTCTCGGTGGCGGCGGCGACCGGGGCGTCTGTCGCGGTCAGCGGCGGCATAGGCTTCGTCGGCATCGTGGTGCCGCATCTCCTGCGCCTGTTGATCGGTCCGGACAATCGTTACCTGCTGCCGGCATCGGCGCTGCTGGGCGCGTCCATGCTGCTTCTGGCCGATGCTGTCAGCCGCACCATCGTTGCGCCGGCGGAACTGCCGATCGGCATCATCACCGCCGCTGTCGGCGGACCGTTCTTCCTGTGGATACTGCTGCGCAAGCGCGGCATCCTCGACCTGTGAGGAGCCTGCCATCCATGATCGAAGCTCGCGGCATCTCCGTCTCCATCGGCACCAGGCGCATCATCTCCGATGTCGATTTCGACGTGCGTCCGGGCGAGGTGGCAGCCATTGTCGGGCCGAACGGCTCCGGCAAGACCACTTTCCTCAAGGCGCTGTCGGGCGATCTGCCTTATACCGGCCGGATCGTCATCAACAATCGCGACATGGCCGGGCTGAAGCCCTGGGAAACCGCGTCGATGCGGGCCGTACTGCCGCAGGCGACCGCGTTGTCCTTTCCCTTCACCGTGCACGAGGTGGTCAAGCTCGGCCTGATGAGCGGCCGTTCCGGCGCGCTGCCGGGAGAGGAGCGCAATCTGCCCCAGAGGGCACTTGCACGCGTCGATCTCGACGGCTTTGCCGGCCGCTATTACCAGGAGCTTTCGGGTGGCGAACAGCAGCGCGTGCAGCTCGCCCGCGTGCTGTGCCAGGTCTGGACGCCGGTGCTGAATGGCAAGCCGCGCTATCTGTTCCTCGACGAGCCGGTCTCCAGCCTCGACATCAAGCACCAACTCATAATCATGGAGATTGCCCGCGACTTCGCGCGCGGCGGCGGTGGCGTGGTGGCGATCCTGCATGATCTCAATCTGACGGCCATGCATGCCGACCGCATTTGTGTCATGCACCGGGGGCGACTGGCGGCAGCTGGAACTCCGCAGGATGTGATGACGGACGAACTGATTTCCAGAGTGTTCGAATGCGACCTCAAGGTCGGTGCATTGCCGGCTGGCAACGTGCCTTTCGTACTGCCGCAATCGGTCTCGCTGTAGATCGGATTTTACCGGACGCAAAAGCAGGAGACCGCGCCTTGCGGGGCGCGGCCTCCTGCTTTTGAAGATAACCGGTTGCCTGCCTTATGCCGCCGGAGCGCGGCGCTCCTGCAACTCGTCGATGCCAAGCAGCGTGCGCATGTTCGGCCGCGCCTTCACCAGATCGTCGATCGTATGCTTGGCAAGCACGGTGAAGAAGGCGTTCAGGGCTTCGCGCAAGGCCGCATTGAGCCCGCAGCTATCGACCAGCGGACATTCGGTCGCGTCGTTCTCGAAGCACTCGGCCATGGCGAAATTCTCTTCCGTCACGCGCACCACGTCGAAGAGGGTGATCTTGTCAGCCGCCTTGCCCAGCTTGACACCACCGTGGCGGCCGCGCACCGTTTCAACGAATCCAGCCTCCACCAGCGGCTGCAGGATCTTGAAGAGGAAGAGTTCCGATACCGTGTAGGCCTGTGCGATTTCGGGAATCCGGCTAAGCCGGTCGTTGTTGGTTGCGCAATACATCAGAATGCGTATCGCATAGTTGGTCTGGCGCGTAAGCCGCATGGTCGTTCCTTCGCGAAATGCTGGCCGGGACGCGCAAGAGGCACTGCGCAGGCTCCAGTCAGAGCAGACATTTCCTTTGAAATCGATCCGGCGGGATCGATGGCGTCCACCATTGAATATGGCGTACAGTTTGGAATAATTCCAGACTTTATAGACAATACTTTCAGATTTACGTCAAGTTTTTCCGTGGCGTCGCGGGGCGTCCTTTCTGAACGTCAGCCAGCAGGTTTCGGCATAGCAAGGTTGCGTCAGCCTGCCTTGCAATCCGTGTTGCAGTGCACAATATACACGGCGTCAGAGTCGTAGACTCGCGGGAGGAGCCCTCGAGGAGTACGACATGCATGGAAATGCATCTCAAATCGCCCCGCTCACGGGCCATATACGTCAGCTCAGGCCCTCGGACCTGCCGCGCTTTCGCGATCACCTGCTTCGGCTCGATACAGAAAGCCGGCGCGACCGTTTCAACGGCTTCGCCGACGACGCTTTCATAACCGGTTATGCGGAGCGTTGCTTTGCGCTGGGCACCACCGTCATCGGTTATGTCGAGGGCGACAAGGTGCTTGGCGCAGCCGAACTGCATGAGCGTCCCGAAATTGCCGAGCCAACCGGCGAGATCGCCTTCAGCGTCGAACGTGAGCTTCAGCATCGCAGCCTTGGCGGCCGTCTTTTCGAACGACTGATCGCCAATGCGCGCTGGTTGGGATATACGCGCTTGCTGGTCACCACGCACCCGCAGAACGAGGCAATGAAGGCGCTGGCGCGCAAGTTCAACGCAGCACTCTCTTTTCAGGCAGGAGAAACGGTCGGTGTGATCGAACTCGATCCGCCCGCACCCGCATTCGCGAAGGCAGGTACTGGCCCTTTCGTGGCAGCTAGGCGTGGCGGCGCCGGCCTTGCGGCGCTGCCACCCACCGTGGCTTTCCTGCATTCCTGACCAGAACGGCGCAGGGCGCTTTCGCTCTCCCAAGACAGAGGGTGGCGCACCTGTCGGTGGATGGTAGTGTAGCCCGCATTCGCCACCGGGATTGCCCATGCCATCGAATGACCCGACAGCCGCCGGATCGCGCGGCGACGCGGCCAAGCTCGCAGCGCTTCGCCGCACAAAGCTGATCGCCACGGGCGCGCTTTGTCTTTGCGTCGCTCTGTTTGCGGTTTCTCGACTGCTTCAGCCACGCTATCCATGGCTGGGCTTTGTCGCGGCTTTCGCGGAGGCGGCAACCATAGGCGGGCTCGCCGACTGGTATGCCGTTGTTGCCCTGTTCAAGCGACCACTGGGCTTACCCATTCCCCATACCGCGATCATACCCGCCAACCAGAACCGTATCGCCGACAATCTGGGCCGCTTCATCGAGATCAATTTCCTCGCGCCCGCACCGGTGCGTGAAAAGCTGCAGGAGGTCGATTTCGCGGCGCTGGTGGCCGACTGGCTCTCCGATCCGCATCGGGCCGAAGGCCTGTCGCGCTTCGTCGCGCGGCTGGTTCCGCAGACGCTTGCGGCAATCGACCGCTCGGGCCTGCGCGATTTCGTGGCGGAGCGCATGCTGGCGCAGCTCGACAGGGTGCAGATTGCGCCGCTGGCGGCAGAGCTCTTGTCGGCCTTCACCGAAGACAGGCGGCACCAGAAGCTTTTCGATCAGCTCACGCGCGTGATCGGCGGCTTTCTGGCGGATGAAGACGCGCTGGCGGCCATGCGCGAGAAAATCCGAAACGAACTGCCGTCGCTTTTCAACCTGTTTCGCGCCGATGCCTACCTGTTGAAAAAGATCGTCGCGTCCGCCAGCGGCCTGCTGGAGGAAATGCGCGCCGATCCCGAGCATCCGCTGCGGCACGAATTCGACCGCTTCGTTCATAAATTCATAGAGGACTTGCGCACTTCGAAGGCTTATGCGCGGCGGGCCGAGGCGATGAAACGCGATTTCCTGGCCCGGCCGGAACTGAAATCTCTGGCGGGCGATGTGTGGGAGAGCCTGAGGCGGCTGATCGAGCAGGATGCGGCCGCTCCCGATTCGAAGATACGCGAGCATCTCACTGGCATGTTCGTGGAAGTGGGGCGCAACCTTGCCCGCGACGAGGCGATCCGTGCCGACATGAACGAAGGCTTCGTCGTGGCGCTGTCCTCTTTCGTGGAAAGCCAGAAGAGCGGCGTGTCGGGGTTCATCGCCGATCAGGTCAAGCGTTGGGACCTCGGTCAGCTTACGCATCTGATGGAGATCAATATCGGGCGGGACCTGCAATATATCCGCTTCAACGGCATGTTGATCGGCGGCATGGCAGGGCTCGTCCTTTATGTCGGCGAGCTGCTCTTTCTGGACCGTTGATTGCGGGCAACAGCCCGCTGGCATCGCATTCAAAATGCGGAAGGCCCGGACAAATATCTTTTGCGCAGTGCGGGAAGCTGCTAGGTCCGATCCTCGACAGGAACGGCCCGGCGGGAGGAATTGCCGGGCCGGCCGCCGGTGTCCTTAGGGTCGGTATGGCGGCGAAATGCGTGGAGATGCCGATGTCCAGACCAGCCCCGACCTTCGCCGAACTGAAGGACATGATCGGACAGGAACTGGGCGTTTCCAAATGGGTTACGGTTGACCAGAGCCGCATCGACCAGTTTGCCGACTGTACGGGGGATCATCAATGGATTCATGTCGATGCCGAGCGTGCCCGCCGGCATAGCCCGTTCCGCAGCACGATCGCCCACGGCTATCTGACGCTGTCGATCATCGGTGCATTGGGGCAGGAAATCGGCGTGATCCCCGAAAACACGCAGGCCGCCTTCAACTACGGGCTGGACCGGGTGCGCTTCGTCGCGCCGGTGCGGGTCGGCTCGCGTATCCGCCTTCGCGCGCGGCTGACGGCGGTGGAGGATCGCGGTCCGGGCCAGTACCTGCTGAAGGCCTATAACGAGGTCGAGATCGAGGGCGAGGAAAAGCCCGCCCTGATCGCCGAAACGCTCATCATGCTTTACGAGCGGCGCAAGAAGCCGGTGCAGGCCTGATACGGCTCATTCCGCATCCGGCTGGTTCCTGGGCGCGGCCTTGATGAAGGCCGGCAGTTCCATGCAGTTCGCCGCGATCCGCGAAATGGTCGGGTAGGGCGTCATGTCCACCCCGAAGCGGCCGTTGTTGGCGACCTGCGCGACAAGGCAGATGTCGGCCAGGCCGGGTGTGTCGCCATGGCAGAAGCGGCCGGTTTGCGGACTTTCGGCCAGCATCTTTTCCATTGGCGCGAACGTCTCGCCCACCCAATGGCGGAACCATTCCGCGACCGCCGCGTCGTCAGCGCCGAAGCGCGTGCGCAGCATGTTGAGAATGCGCAGATTGTTCACCGGGTGAATGTCGCAGGCGACCATCTGGGCCAGCATGCGCACCCGCGCCCGACCGAGCGGATCAGCGGGCAGCAGCGGCGGCTCGGGCGCCACCTCGTCGAGGAATTCGACGATCGCGAGCGACTGGGCGATCATCGTGCCGTCCTCCCACACCAGCGCAGGCACCAGGCCCTGCGGGTTGACGGAGAGATAGCCGGGTTTGCGCTGTCCGCCATGGCGCAGATGGTGCGCGACATAGGTATAGTTCAGTTGCTTCATTTCCAGCGCGATTCGCACGCGGTAGGATGTCGAGGAACGAAAGTAATTGTGCAGGACGATTTCGCCCATCAGCCTGTCTCCATGTCGTCTGGTGCTTCTGCGATGGGAGGTCCATACAGGCGCACCATACTATTTGCCAATAAGCGGTTGCATCACGCTCGACTACCCTTGGAGCGGGCGGAGCGAATTGAGGCCATGAACAGTTCATCATCCCTGCGGAGATGTGTCCGGCATGCCTTGATTCCTGCGGTTGCATGACGGAGTGTTGGCCATGAGCGCTGCCAACGACAAAGCCCACTTTCTCATCGTCGACGATCACCCGCTGTTTCGAGAGGCGCTGCACAGTGCGGTGCGCATGGCCTATCCGGACGTCGATACGGTCGAGGCCCGCTCGATCGCCGAAGCGCTGGAAATACTGGCGGGGCCGAAACCCTTTGAACTGGCGCTGCTGGACCTGAGCATGCCCGATGTGCACGGCTTTGATGGATTGCTGCAGCTTCGCACCCATCACCCCCGGCTGCCGGTCGTGGTGGTGTCCGGCCATGAGGAACCCAAGGTGATTTCGGAGGCACTTTCCTACGGTGCGGCGGGGTTTATCCCGAAATCTGTGCGCAAGAGCGACCTGGCGCAAGCGATTCGTACCGTGATGGATGGCGCGATCTACGTGCCCGAGACCTACAAGCCTGCGACGCTTGACGCTGAAAGCGCCGACCGCGCGGAAATGGTGCGCCGGCTCGCGACATTGACGCCGCAGCAGCTACGCGTGCTGCAGATGTTGCGGCAGGGTCTGCTCAACAAGCAGATCGCCTTCGAACTGCAGGTCGGCGAGACGACGGTGAAGGCCCATGTTTCCGAAATCCTGCGCAAGCTCAATGTCTACAGCCGCACGCAGGCCGTGATCGAGGTCGCCAAGCTCGACAATCCGGATGTGTTCCGTGAGCAATCGGGATTTTAGGGCTTTGGGAAAAACCGCAATGAATGCACCACGATTCGTTTTCAAAGACCATTTTTGCAGCGCTGCGGATGCCGATTTTCCCTTTGAGATCAGGAAGATCGACATCCAACTAGCTTAGCAGTTCAGAAAACGCGGTCCAGCCGCAACCGCGCCATGTTCAAGGAGATAGCACGATGAAGCTTAGCAGTTCAGAAAACGCGGTCCAGCCGCAACCCATACACAACGCAGGAGGGAAGGCAGATGAGCTTAGCAGTTCAGAAAACGCGGTCCAGCCGCAACGGTCCACAGCTTTGTTGCCTTGCTTGAGGTAGCTTAGCAGTTCAGAAAACGCGGTCCAGCCGCAACCAAGGGTGAGGTCGTATGGTCGCAGAAGGAAGCTTAGCAGTTCAGAAAACGCGGTCCAGCCGCAACTGTCGTTCAAGGCTGTTGCATATCTCGACCAGCTTAGCAGTTCAGAAAACGCGGTCCAGCCGCAACAGACGTGTTCACGCGCCACGGATTGTCAGGAGCTTAGCAGTTCAGAAAACGCGGTCCAGCCGCAACAGTCCAGTACCAGCATCCGCTCCGAAGGATAGCTTAGCAGTTCAGAAAACGCGGTCCAGCCGCAACCGGCCACATGCCTGGCGTCTTCATGATCAGGAGCTTAGCAGTTCAGAAAACGCGGTCCAGCCGCAACGGCCAGCAGCGCGCGGCACTCAAGCTCAACAGCTTAGCAGTTCAGAAAACGCGGTCCAGCCGCAACTCCCCGCCTAGCGCCTTGCGTAACCGGCGCAGCTTAGCAGTTCAGAAAACGCGGTCCAGCCGCAACATGTGTCGTGTCTCCTATGGTGCGCTGTGGAGCTTAGCAGTTCAGAAAACGCGGTCCAGCCGCAACTAGCCACACCGCCGCCCGCGCCGAGGGGTCAGCTTAGCAGTTCAGAAAACGCGGTCCAGCCGCAACGACTGGGCATGGGTTCCCGTGGAGTCCGGAAGCTTAGCAGTTCAGAAAACGCGGTCCAGCCGCAACTGGCCAGGCCGTTCATGGCCCCCTACGGCAAGCTTAGCAGTTCAGAAAACGCGGTCCAGCCGCAACTGATCCCACTTGGCGTGGATTTCTTCAAAGAGCTTAGCAGTTCAGAAAACGCGGTCCAGCCGCAACAGCCCCGCCGCCAGTGCTTCCGCAACCCGGAGCTTAGCAGTTCAGAAAACGCGGTCCAGCCGCAACTGCCGTTGGCATTGGTGATGCGTGTGATCGAGCTTAGCAGTTCAGAAAACGCGGTCCAGCCGCAACATCGCCTCGACGCGTTTAACCGCGGCTTCAGCTTAGCAGTTCAGAAAACGCGGTCCAGCCGCAACTCCGCGCCATCAGGGTCCAGTTGGCGTCGGAGCTTAGCAGTTCAGAAAACGCGGTCCAGCCGCAACACAATGTCGTGGCCGTAGCGGAAATCGCACAGCTTAGCAGTTCAGAAAACGCGGTCCAGCCGCAACTTGAGGTGGACGCGTCCATGTTTTGTTGCCAGCTTAGCAGTTCAGAAAACGCGGTCCAGCCGCAACGGTTCCGCCCGCCGCCCGTTTGAGTTCCAGAGCTTAGCAGTTCAGAAAACGCGGTCCAGCCGCAACACATGGCGTGTTCGGCCATTAGAAATGGAGAGCTTAGCAGTTCAGAAAACGCGGTCCAGCCGCAACAGCACAACAGCGCTGCTGGCCCGCCGGCGGAGCTTAGCAGTTCAGAAAACGCGGTCCAGCCGCAACGCAACCAAAGTAGGTAGCATTCCTGCAACCAGCTTAGCAGTTCAGAAAACGCGGTCCAGCCGCAACCCCCGGCGACATCGTCCGTGCGCGTCCGGGAGCTTAGCAGTTCAGAAAACGCGGTCCAGCCGCAACGTCATCGCGTACCAATAGGCAGCGGCACCAAGCTTAGCAGTTCAGAAAACGCGGTCCAGCCGCAACGAAAAGATGGGTCATTGGATGGCGCTCCGCAGCTTAGCAGTTCAGAAAACGCGGTCCAGCCGCAACAGGTCATTCAAATGCCCAACAGGGCTGACGAGCTTAGCAGTTCAGAAAACGCGGTCCAGCCGCAACCTGAGCGGGAGTCCAGTTCCTTGCGGAGTGAGCTTAGCAGTTCAGAAAACGCGGTCCAGCCGCAACGCGTGGGCAGACTGGCCGAACGCGCGGCAAAGCTTAGCAGTTCAGAAAACGCGGTCCAGCCGCAACGCATCGCCTCGGCTGGCGCTGGCGCGGCGGAGCTTAGCAGTTCAGAAAACGCGGTCCAGCCGCAACCGGAGAATGTCGCGCTGGGAGCGCATGGAGCAGCTTAGCAGTTCAGAAAACGCGGTCCAGCCGCAACCGGCCGGCCGACAAGTCCGTGGCGAAGTCGAGCTTAGCAGTTCAGAAAACGCGGTCCAGCCGCAACTTGGCGCAGGTCGGAGACGAAACCCTTCGTAGCTTAGCCAGAAAACGCGGTCCAGCCGCAACGGCCGATGGTGTGGGCATGAGCCGATGCCCAGCTTAGCAGTTCAGAAAACGCGGTCCAGCCGCAACGGTCGAGTGTGGTGGGGCTTGGTTGACTGAAGCTTAGCAGTTCAGAAAACGCGGTCCAGCCGCAACTCAGCGCCTCGATGGCCTTCGCGGCATCCTAGCTTAGCAGTTCAGAAAACGCGGTCCAGCCGCAACCCAGCGCGAATGCGATACCAAACACCGAGGAGCTTAGCAGTTCAGAAAACGCGGTCCAGCCGCAACAGAAGGGGGCGGTGGTGCTCGACATCTTTGAGCTTAGCAGTTCAGAAAACGCGGTCCAGCCGCAACAACCACCACAGCCATTAAGGCCACCCATGCGAGCTTAGCAGTTCAGAAAACGCGGTCCAGCCGCAACGACGAGACATTGCGACAGATCAAGGCGAATAGCTTAGCAGTTCAGAAAACGCGGTCCAGCCGCAACTAGATGAGCCGTTGCTCAAGGAGGCTCTTGAGCTTAGCAGTTCAGAAAACGCGGTCCAGCCGCAACGTTCAGGCGAGCAGATGTGCCAGCAATGCGCGCAGTTCCGCGGGCTTTAGCGGTTTGCGCATCAGTTCCACGCCAATCTTCTGTGCAATTCGGGCGACCTCGTCGGTCATGTCGGCGGTGACGATCAGGGCGGGGACGTCGCGTCGCAGATGGGAACGGACTTCCGAGATGGTGACGCTGCCGTGATCGCCTCCTTGCAAATGCTGGTCGGCAATCACGATGTCGGGCACCCAGGCGGTGTCGCCGAGCGCACGCAAGGTTTCGGCCGTCGAAGCGGCCGCACGCACCGAGCATTGCCAGCGCTCCAGAAGCGCGGTCATGGCCTGACGGACTTCCGGGTCGTCTTCGACCAGAAGCACCCTCGTTCCGAACAGGCCGTAGCCGCGTGGCAGTTCCGGCCCCATGCTTGTCGGGCGCGGCTCGATCGACACCGTTTCGGTTGGTAGAAGCTCGAGGTGGAACACCGTACCGTGACCCACCCTTGATGAAAGGGCGATGGGGTGGCCCAGCGTCTCGGTCATGCGGCGCACTATGGAGAGGCCGAGACCCAGCCCGCCGCCCGCCAGGTCGGCTTCCGTTGCCTGCGGGGCGCGGTGGAATTCCTCGAAGATGGCCTCGCGCTGCTCTTCGGGGATGCCGCAGCCCGTATCGGCCACCTCGATCCTGATCTTGCCTGCGCGGTGGCGCACCCCGACCAGAACGCCGCCGCTGCGTGTGTAACGGATGGCGTTGGAAATGATGTTCTGCAGGATGCGGCGCAGCATGGTTCGGTCCGAACGAACCACCACGTTGCAGGGACGGAATTTCAGTTTCAGGCCTTTTTGTGCCGCGAGCGGCCGGAAATCCGATCTCAGCGAGATGAACAGGGGTTCGAGCGCAACGTCCGATATTTCGGGTTCCACGACGCCGGCGTCGAGCTTGGAGATGTCGAGCAGCGTGCGCAGCAGGTCTTCCATCGTTTCGAGGGAGCGTTCCACCTGCCGCACGAGCTTGCGGCCCTCGTCGCAGGTTTGCACCTCGGAAAGCGCCGAAACCGAAAGATGCGCGGCGTTCAGCGGCTGCAGGATGTCGTGGCTGGCGGCGGCGAGAAAGCGTGTCTTGGAAAGATTGGCGCGCTCGGCATTCTCCTTGGCCGCGACCAGATCGATGTTCGACTGTTCCAGCCGTCGCAGGATGGAGCGCAGTTCCTCGGTGCGGGTGCGCACCCGGTTCTCCAGATTGATCGCGGTCTGGAAGAGCGAGAATGCATTGCGCTGCTGGTCCATCGAGCGCTCGACGCGCGAGATCAACGCCTGGTTGATCTTTTTCAGTTTCTCGATGTCTTCGATATCGCGGATGGACATTTGGGGCTGGCTGTCATTCCGCGGCATGTCGCTGGCCAAAAGCGATGCCGGTGAAGGTTTGGTTCAGGTGCATGGAACGATATTGCTCGCCATAGGTTCCAAACCCGATCACGCGGTTGGCCCGATAAAGCTCGGAAATGTCGCGGAACACCTGACGGTTGCGGGCATCCAGCCGGCGCAGCACGCAGTCGAAGCCCAGAACCAGATCGATGCCGCCGAGTTCCTCGCCCACAGCCTTCAACGCCGAGCGGGTCGATTCCACCATGCCGGTCGGTTCCGCGATCGAGAGTACGACCCCGTCATCGATGGCGCAATAGAAGGAAAGCGAGCCGTCGTCATTCATCTTCTGGATCGAGCGGCAGTAATATTCCCCGCCCACTTTCACCACCACCGGGTGCGAGGCGAAGCTGAGCGGCGTCATGGCTCCATTGACGATGCCGACCGCGGCGGCGAATTCCTCGGCCGCGCTCCCGGCGTTGAATTCGTGCACGATGCGCCGCTCCGGGTCCGAGGCCGTTACCACCAGCTTACTGCCGGTCGGCACGAAGTTTTCCGTCTTGAAGACGTGGAAGGGAATGTCGGTGGCGATCAGTATGACGACGGCGCAGTCGCTATCGACGTCGCCGTTCGAAATAAGCGTCGTGGTTTCGAATTTCAGGTCGTCGCCGGCCGATCCGCCGATCAGCGGTATGTCGTCGAGACTCCAGTGCAGCGCGGATGTGACCGCTTCTTCCGCATAGGAGAGACCGTCGATCAGGCACAGCGCGAAGACATTGCGCGACCGCGGCAAGCCATCGGTGCGCATATGGAGGGTGCGCCGCAGACCGGCGATTTCCTGAGTTATCCCATCCATGCCGATGGACGAGAGGTTACGGATCATCACGCTCTGCGCCGTGAAGCAGCCACGCGGGAACAGCATCGCCACGACATGGCCGTCCTGGAGGCCATCGGGCGTAATCTCGCCGGCGGTCGAACAGCCCGCATGGGGCAGATGCGGCGCGTGGCGCTTCAATGCCAGCGAGAGCGTCCGCGCGCTCATCAGCGATTGCGAAAAGAAGATGAGTGCGAATTCCGCGTCGATGGCGGCGGCCTCCGCAGCGATTTCACGGGCAAGGCTATCCGCGCCGGGCCGAGCGCAGGTCAGGGCCGTCAGGCCGCAAGCATAGCGTGTCCGTGCACAGACCAGCGCAGTTCCTCCCAACCCCGCCGTCGACGCCGTCCGTCTCTGTCGAGCGCGCGCCGCCGCAGCCATTGTTGTCTGCGAAAGTTGCATTTGGCAATGGGTTGCCTGAGTGGTGCGTATCCGAAAGTACAATATACGGCGTTTGGGCCGCTCTGCATTCTCTCGCTTTGTGTGGAATTCGGAATATACTTTTATTGCGTCTTGCGACGCGAGACATGCGCCGTCCGTTGCCAGGCAGGCGGGGCCGGCGAGGGCACCGAGGGAGGTTTCATGTCGGAAGTATCGTTGGTTGTGAACGGCCGGCGCGTGAGTGGCGTGGCCGAAGACCGCACGTTGCTGGTCCATTTCCTGCGCGAGCATCTGGGACTGACAGGCACTCATGTCGGTTGCGACACGTCGCAGTGCGGCGCTTGCGTCGTGCATGTGGATGGCAAGGCCGTGAAATCCTGCACCATGCTGGCCGCACAGGCGTCTGGCTCGACCGTCGTCACCATCGAGGGCCTGGCGGACGGCGCGAATCTGCACCCTGTGCAGGCGGCGTTTCGCGAGCACCACGGCCTGCAATGCGGCTTCTGCACGCCGGGCATGATCATGGCGTCGGTGGACATCATCAATCGCCATCCCGAAGGGCTGGACGAGGCAACCGTGCGCGCCGAGCTGGAAGGCAATATCTGCCGCTGCACCGGTTACCACAACATAGTCAAGGCGGTGCTGGCAGCTTCAAAAACGATGGCCAAGGGCAAGAGCAAGGCCGCTTCCAGGGCAAAGAAGGCGGCATGAGGCAGGCTGGCGCAGGCGACAAGGCTTGCTGACGATCCGAAAGGGATCGGTTTGCAGCCGGCGTTATTCATATTTCGCTCTTCGCTTTAGGGTTCCGGAGGAGAACTTTGATGGGCATTGAAGGTATCGGGGCGCGGGTGACGCGCAAGGAAGACAAGAGATTCATCACCGGCGCGGGCCGTTATGTCGACGACATGGCGGTGCCGGGCATGAAGCATGCAGCTTTCGTGCGCAGCCCCCATGCGCATGCGCAGATCAGGAAGATCGACGTCAAGGCGGCGCAGGCCATGCCGGGCGTCATCGCGGTGCTGACCGGCAAGGAGCTGAAAGCCGACGGCATCGGCAATCTCATCTGCGGCTGGATGATCCATTCCAGGGACGGCACGCCGATGAAGATGGGTGCATGGTCGCCGCTGGCAGTCGACAAGGTGCGCTATGTCGGGGATGCGGTCGTCATCGTGGTGGCGGAGACCAAGGGGCAGGCGCGCGACGCCGCCGAGGCCGTCGAGATCACCTACAAGGAATTGAAGTCGGTCGCCGACGTGACCGAGGCTGTGCGCAAGAGCGCGCCGCAGATACACCCCGAGGCGGAAGGCAATCTGATCTTCGATTGGGAGATCGGCAACGTCAAAGAAACCGAGGTTGCCTTCAGGAACGCCGCCCATGTGGTCAAGATGGATGTCATCAACAACCGTCTCGTTCCCAACGCGATGGAGCCACGCGCGGCGCTTGGCCACTACGACAAGGCGGAAGACCACTACACTTGCTGGACGACCTCGCAGAACCCGCATGTCGCCCGCCTGGTGATGAGCGCGTTCTACAATGTCGCGCCGGAGAACAAGCTGCGCGTGATCGCGCCGGATGTGGGCGGCGGTTTCGGCTCCAAGATCTACATCTATCCCGAAGAGATTGTCTGCCTGTGGGCCTCGAAGCGGACCGGCGTTCCGGTCAAATGGGTGGCGGATCGCACCGAAAGCTTCCTGTGCGATGCGCATGGGCGCGACCATGTCACCCATGCGGAGATGGCCTTCGACCAGAACCACAAGATTCTCGGCTTCAAGGTCGAGACCATGGCCAATCTGGGCGCCTACATGTCGCTGTTCTCATCGGCGACGCCGACCTATCTGTATGCAACGCTTCTGTCGGGCCAGTACGACATTCCGGCCATCCATGGAAATGTGAAGGCAATCTACACCAACACCGCGCCGGTCGATGCCTATCGCGGGGCAGGGCGTCCCGAGGCCGCCTTCCTGGTGGAGCGCATGATGGAAGTGTCCGCGCGCCAGTTCGGCGTTTCACCGGCCGAACTGCGGCGCAAGAACTTCATCACCTCCTTTCCGCACCAGACGCCGGTGATCATGAACTATGACGCGGGCGACTTCGCGGCCTCCCTCGATGCGGCCATGAAGGCGGCCGACTATGCCGGCTTTGCCAAGCGCAAGGCAGAGGCCGCAAAGCGCGGCAAGCTGCGGGGCATCGGCTTTTCCTGTTACATCGAAGCCTGCGGCATCGCGCCTTCGGCTGCCGTCGGCTCGCTCGGCGCCGGCGTGGGCCTTTGGGAATCGGCCGAGGTGCGCGTCAATGCGGTCGGCACCATCGAGGTGCTGACGGGTTCGCACAGCCATGGCCAGGGCCACGAGACCACCTTCGCCCAACTTGTCGCGGGGCGCCTCGGCGTGCCGCTCGATTCTATCTCCATCGTCCATGGCGACACCGACAAGGTGCAGATGGGCATGGGCACCTACGGCTCGCGCTCCGGTGCCGTCGGCATGAGCGCCATCGTCAAGGCGCTCGACAAGGTGGAGGCCAAGGCCAAGAAGATCGCGGCGCATCTGATGGAGGCCGACGAGGCCGACATCGTGATCGAGAACGGGGCGCTGAAGGTTGCCGGCACCGACAAGAATGTGCCGTGGTTCCAGATGGCGCTGGCGGCTTATACCGCCCACAATCTGCCGGCGGGCATGGAGCCGGGGCTGAAGGAAACCGCCTTTTACGACCCGGCCAACTTCACCTTCCCGGCTGGCTGCTACATCTGCGAGGTCGAGATCGATCCTGACACCGGGGTCACGGATGTCGTACAGTTCGTGGCGGCGGATGATTTCGGCAACATCATCAATCCGATGATCGTCGAGGGGCAGGTGCATGGCGGTCTGGCGCAAGGCATCGGCCAGGCGCTGCTGGAGGGCGCGCATTACGATGGCAGCGGCCAGCTTCTGACCGCGAGCTTCATGGACTACACAATGCCGCGCGCCGACGACCTGCCGTCGTTCAAGGTTTCGACCTCGAGCACGCCGTCGCCTTCCAATCCGCTTGGCATGAAGGGCTGCGGCGAGGCGGGCGCAATCGGCTCGCCACCCGCCGTCATCAATGCCATCACCGACGCCATCGGCACGGAAAACCTGACGATGCCGGCAACACCCCAAAAGGTGTGGGCGGCGATCCATTCGGCGGCGAAACACTGAGGAGGAACGATCATGTATTCGGTCAACTACCATCGCGCTTCCTCGCTCGCCGATGCGGCAAAGCTTGCGAAGACAGGTGACGCGAAATTCCTGTCGGGCGGCATGACGCTGATCCCGGCGATGAAGACCCGGCTGGCGGCGCCTTCCGACCTCGTCGACCTCGGCCACATCGCCGAACTCAAGGGCGTCAAGGTCTCCGGCAAGTCCGTCGTGATCGCGGCGGGAACGACGCATTACGAAGTTGCCAACGACGAGAAGCTGAAGAAGGTCTGTCCCGCCATCACCGAACTTGCCGGCATGATCGGCGACCCGGCGGTGCGCTACCGCGGCACCATCGGCGGTTCGATCGCCAATAACGATCCGGCAGCCGACTATCCGTCCGCGTTGCTGGCGCTCGATGCGGTCGTGGTCACCAACAAGCGGCAGATCGCAGCGGACAAGTTCTTCAAGGGCCTGTTCGAGACAGCTTTGAAGGATGGCGAGATCGTTACCGCCGTAGCCTTCACCGCACCGGCCAAGGCAGCCTATCAGAAGTTCCGCAATCCCGCTTCGCGCTATGCCATTGCCGGCGTCTTCGTGGCCAAGGGCAAGGAAGGTGTGCGTGTCGCGGTGACCGGCGCGGGCGATGACGGCGTGTTTCGGGCCAAGCAACTCGAAGCGGCGCTGACGAAGAAATTCGACGCTTCCGCACTCGACGGCGTGACTGTGTCATCGGACAATCTGATGAGCGACATCCATGCTTCGGCCGAATACCGCGCCAATCTGGTGCTGGTCATGGCCCGGCGTGCGGTGACGGCCGCAAACGCGCGGAGCTGAGCGGACCGGACTTTTCTGCGAGGGGAAGGGGCCGCTTGTCGGCCCCTTTGCCGTCTGCGTGAATTGCCTGCGGGCGAACTGCCCATCTTTTGACTCAACCCTGCCCAATGGTTAGATCATAATGCCGAAAAGTGTGAAGCGATTTTCGGACGACATCGTGATCTATCTGGTTGATTTTGTTGCGTGCGACATCAAGTGATTCCACCTGGCTGCAACATGCTCTAAGTCTTGGCCGAGTTTTCAGCCGCAAGGCATTTCTGGACAGGCAGGGTCGAGTGAAGATTTACGTAAAGATCGCGGCCGGTATTCTGGCTCTGCTTGTGGTGGCCGCCTTGGTGCTTTGGTATCGCGTCGCTTCGGTCGGCCAGGAAGCGTTGCTTGATATCGCCACACAGGCCAATCTGTGCAAAACCGCCGACTGCGCGGAAGGCATCGATGAGGCATCGTCCTATCTGGCCGAGGAATTTGGCCTGTCGCCGCGCTTGGTCGAATGGTGCGTCGGCGTCGACACGCTTTCCGAGCGCATGGGGCAGAAGGGGCTGGTGAACCGCTCCTGGTGGATCAATCTTCTCTACGAACCCTGCGGCGAGCCTGTCGTGGATTGACGGCAGGCCCGGAGGAGGTGAGCGCAATGCACTGGATGCATGACGGTATCGCGCTGATCGAACCCTATGTCGCGGCCTATGGCGCCTTCGCGGTCTTCGTCATCATCTATTTTGAATCTCTCGGCGCGCCGTTGCCCGGCGAAAGCCTTCTGGTGGCGGTTTCGGCCATTGCCGCGCATGGCGATGTCAATCTCGTCCATGCCCTGCTGGCGGCTTTTGCAGGCGCGGTGCTTGGCGACAGCACCGGCTACGCCATCGGCCATTTTGGGGGGCGGCCGCTGCTGTTGCGCTATGGCGGCTATGTAAAGTTGACGCCAGAGCGGCTTGGCGAGCTTGAACGGCTGTTTCGAAGAAAGGGCATGTGGATTGTCATGGGCGCCCGCTTCGTCGCCATCCTGCGCCAGCTCAATGGCTTGATTGCCGGTAGCGTCGCTATGCCCTGGCCGCATTTTCTGGTGGCCAACGCCATCGGCGCGGTCGCATGGGTGCTGGTGTGGGGGCTTGGGCCCTATCTGGCGGTGGATAGTTTCCGGACGATCCTGCGTTTCTAGCTGTCGGTGTGACCCTTTGCCGGTCAGCTATTCTCCGCTGCGACCCGGCTCGTATTGCATATCTCGCGTGTAGATCCGGTTGAGGATGTCGCAGGCCGTTTCGGCGCGCGATTTCGGACGATTGATCAAGAATTGACTGCCCAGAGACGCTGGCCAGTTGCAAAGGTTGTCCCAAACCTTCCAGGTGCCATCGAGGTTTTCGATGCATTCAAATCGTGGTTGGACTTTCTTCAGCAAGCCGCGCCTCGCCAGTTCATCCCCCCCGACCGTGACATTACTGGACGTAAGTATTGCGGCGCAACACAATCGTTGTGTCGCGCCGTAACCGGAACGTCCCTTTCGCCAACCCGCCGTCAGTCAGGCGGCGTTGCTGCGGAGAGCTTGAGCAGCATGGCTATATGCATCCTCGGCGAGGATTCCCTTGTTGAACGCAAACCACTGAAATGCCTCGCGGGCATCTTTGCCGGTCCTCTCGCCATGGAGTGCCTTGCGGCAAACTTCGATAGCGCCAGAGTGGTCCAGATCACGAATGCCGTGCCATTCAATGAGAATGTCGTAGGCATCGATGATGCTCTCGATCTCCCGTGAAGATCCGAAGCCGATAAAAACCGAAATGGGTTGATCGAACTTGACGTGCTTCATCTGATATTCCTCTCGTGAACACCCTTTCCAGCGTCTAAAAGAGGCGATACGGGGATCGGTTCGGTCACAAATGAAGACCTTGACGTGCAGTTTTGTGAGAGGTCGATCACGGCAGCGGCGTTCAAGAGCGGCGGAAGCTTAGGCAGTCTGCAGGCTTCCGCGTTTCTTGTTACCGTCCAGCCTAATGGCGCTGCCTGCGCATACGAACCCGCCCCGCGCCGCCGCGTGGTTCGACGGAAGGTCGAGGCCGCGTCAACATGACGAACGGTCACGCCGGTGCGGGGCTTGGTCGCAACGGCGTCACATAGTATAGGGTCCACCTTGAACGATCTTGAGTTCGGGAGCACGTGCCAGGTGCTGACCCTCACGTGCAAGTGCTGGTAGCCAGCATGTTGGTTTTATAAAAATTATGAAATATCAGGATCATAAGCTCTCAATTGCACCTATGATGGACTGGACGGACCGCCACTGCCGGTTCCTCCATCGCCAGCTTACGCGCAAGGCGCTGCTTTATACCGAAATGGTCGTGGCGGATGCGGTGATCCATGGCGCGCGGGAGCGGCTGCTTGGCTTTTCGCCGGAAGAACATCCGGTCGCGCTGCAGCTTGGCGGCTCCGATCCGCAGAAACTCGCCGAAGCGGCCCGCATCGGCGAGGAGTTCGGCTATGACGAGATCAACCTCAATGTCGGCTGTCCGTCGGATCGCGTGCAGTCCGGCACCTTCGGTGCGTGCCTCATGAAAACGCCCGAACTGGTGGCCGAATGCGTGACTGCGATGAAGCTGGCTGTGAAAATCCCGGTCACCGTCAAATGTCGCATCGGTGTCGATCAGCAGGACCCGGAAGTCGCATTGGATGCGCTTACAGATCGGGTTTTCGCCGCTGGCGTCGATGCGTTGTGGGTGCATGCGCGAAAGGCCTGGCTGGACGGGCTGAGCCCCAAGGAAAACCGCGATATTCCTCCGCTGGACTATGGGCGGGTTTATCGGCTGAAAGAGAGAAATCCGAGCCAGTTCATCGGGATAAACGGCGGAATTCAGACACTGGATGAGTCAATGATGCATCTTGGCCAGGTCGATGGTGTGATGCTCGGCCGCGCCGCCTATCATACGCCGGGCATTCTGGCCGGGGCCGATGCGGCGCTTTATGGTGAACCCGCGCGCGAAGTCGATTTCGAAGGGTTGATCGACACCATGGCCGCCTATGCGGCGCGCCATATCGAGCAGGGCGGCAGGCTCGCCCATGTCACGCGCCATATGGTCGGATTGTTCCACGGCCAACCCGGTGCGCGTCGTTTCCGCCAGATACTTTCCACCGATGCGACACGGGTGGGAGCTGGACCGGAAATTCTGCACAAGGCCTTCGCCGCCGTCGAACTGGAGCGTGCCGGGCAGGCCGCCTGAAAATCCGAGAAGAGGTTTGAGATTTGCGCCCGCGGTCGTCCGATCCGGGCGTTTTGCGTTGAGATGGGAATTCTCTTGTCGAATCGATAAGTGTTGGCTTATCTATCTGCATCATGGATACAGAGAGAATTTTCCGCGCGCTTGCCGACCCCACCCGCCGGGCCGTGTTCGAACGGCTGGCGGCCGGTGAGATGAGCGTGGGCGACCTCAAGGCCGGGTTCGATGTTTCGCAGCCTGCGGTTTCTCAGCATCTGGCTGCCTTGCGAAAGGCCGGACTGGTGAGCGAGCGGCGTGAGGGGCGGAACGTGTTCTATCGGATCACGCCGGAAGGTTTGGCGCCTCTGGCCAACTGGATGCAGCGCTATCGCGATTTCTGGCCGGAACGTGTGGAGCGCCTGAAAACCGTGCTGAAGGAGATGGAACAATGAACGAGCGCTCGCAGCAGGACGAAATCACTGTCGAATGCACAGTGCCGGACGCTCCCGAAAAAGTCTGGCGCGCGCTGACCGTACCGGAATTGCTCGCCGCGTGGCTGCTGCCCAACGACATCCGACCGGAAGAAGGGGCGCGGTTTTCCCTTGATGGCGCGCCGGGCGAGGGTGGCAGCGTCGAATGCGAAGTCCTCGAGATCGAGCCGCAACGGCTGATCCGCTATTCCTGGCGTGACAAGGGCACGGCCCGCGACGGACTGGAGACTGTCGTTTCCTTTCGTGTGCTGCCGACGGCGGACGGCGGCACGCGTCTGCGCATCGTGCATCAGGCGCGGGTGCTGGTGGAGAAAGCCGTGGGGCAACGCCTCATGGCCTGCAATTCAAATGTTACCCCTACGATGAAAATGGCGGCATGAGCAGGAGAGGGAAAATGAGCGGAACGAGCAATCTGGTGCCGATGGTCATCGAACAATCGAGCCGCGGCGAACGCGCCTTCGATATCTTCTCGCGACTGTTGCGAGAGCGGATCATCTTCATCAACGGCCCGATCGATGACAGTGTGTCGGCGCTTGTTTGCGCGCAGCTTCTGTCGCTGGAATCGGACAATCCGAAAAAGGAGATTTCCCTCTACATCAACTCACCGGGCGGGGTGGTCAGCAGCGGGTTGGCGATATACGACACGATGCAATACATCACATGCCCGGTATCCACCGTGTGCATGGGGACCGCGGGCTCGATGGGCTCCTTTCTGCTCATGGCCGGCACGGCCGGCCGGCGCATCGCGCTGCCCAATGTTTCGATCGTTCTTCACCAACCTTCCGGAGGATTCCAGGGGCAGGCTTCGGACATCCAGCGTCATGCCGAAGACATCGTCAGGCTCAAGAAGCGCCTCTATGCCCTCTATGCCAGGCATTGCGGACGAAGCCTCGACGAGGTCGAGCGCACGCTGGACCGGGATTATTTCATGACGGCGGAGGAGGCGCTCGCCTGGGGCATCGTGGATCACATCTATGAGCGGCGGGAATTGACGGCAGCCTGAACACGACGGGAGATCAATCCCGCAAGATCATCCGGTCGCCGCGAATATCGAAGCCCGACAGCGAGCCGATGAAATTCATGCCGAGCAGGCTTTGCCCCAGCATTCCGGGTGCGGCGACCAGAATCGGCATGTTACGGCGGGTTATGGCGCCCAGCGAAATCTCCTGCGCCACCACGCGCGCGGCATTGGCGTTGCCGTTGGCGGTCGAGACGGGGATGGTGAAGTTGAGCGTCGAGACATCGAAGCCAGCGCGTTCGGCGTCCCCGGCCGACAGCACCGTGGTCGTCGCGCCGGTGTCCACCATGGCGCGCACGGGCGTTCCGTCCACCATGATGCGCGCTTCGAAATGCCCGTTGGGCAGCTTGTCGAGCGACACTGTGGTGCGGCCGTCGGCGTCGGTTATCGAAAGGGGGCTGCCGGGTATCAGGCCGGCGGTGACGCGGCTGGCAATATCCTGCAGCTCATAGCGATACTGGTAGCCGGCGACCAGAACCAGCACCACGAGCAGCCAGAGGCCCAGATTGCGCACCACATCGCTGAAACGATGCCGGGC
>Ga0182738_1001786_pt1 | contig 26207 bp, 30 predicted proteins | sample eDN5th30CBELigMG_FD_128876 | JGI IMG/M metagenome (GOLD analysis project Ga0182738, IMG submission 128876) | Enriched Miracle-Growth compost microbial communities from Emeryville, California, USA - eDNA 5th pass 30_C BE-Lig MG (version 2)... ...
GAACACCCCAGAACTTCTGCGATATAAGCAATCCCTCCGTGCCCCAACTGCACCGCCTGAATGGCGGCATACCGGCGTTTGTCTTTCTCAGAGAGTGTTTGATAGACATTCCTCATCCGCTGCCGGGTCTGCTCATCAAATCGAAAGAATCGCGCCGTCGCCATCTGTAGACTCCTTTCCAAAACAGAAAAGACCCCCTCTACAACAAAACCCCATCCAAATGCGACACCAATTTCCAGGACGGTCCTTTCGTCAGAACATGGTACCGGCGTTCTACAGGCTTTCCAGAGAAGCGGCAGAGGCAGCCAGCCGGAAGAAAGATGCTCAACAATCCCAACTGGAGGCCAAGATTGCGAAGGATCTGGAGGCCATCGGCTATCGGCATTATGACGATGGGTTACCGATCAAAGACCAGAGAGGTAGTTGGAATCCCAATATGGTCTTCGGCCATCCCGTGATGATCGAGCATCGTCGTCAGTATGAAGTGATGCTTTCCGGTTGCCGGATCACTGATTTGGATAGTGAGAATCGGGCTCAAATTGAGGCCCTGAAAAAGACTCTGGCTAACGCCATCCGCGAACTGGTCGCCTGATGCTTTGTTGCGTGTTCCCCTGGCCGTCATGTCGGCGGCTGGGGGTTCTTTGTCCTCTCCGTTTTCCTTTTTCCCGAAAGGCCCACATGGACTGCTTTACGGACACCACAGGCATTCAGCGAACCATTGATCTGGACGTTCTGTCCTTAATGAGAATTGAAGATCGGTTTGGAATCAATCTGCTGGACCTGCTGAATAGCCTGCAAGCAGAACGTCTCTCCGCAGACTTCCCCTTGCTGATGAACATCATCGGCGTTCTGGCATTTCCCGGGATGCCGGATGAAGAGGCAGCCACCGCATTGGCAGACAATGCGGTCATTACTCAAGCCGTGGAAGCTTTGTTGCAGGCCATTCGCAATTACCTGCCGCGACGAACTCGGCGGCTGATGGCGATGTCAGCCTGATTTTTCCATCACACTGGGCTGATCATCTGCAGCCCGAAACATTTTTCTTTTCAAAACAAACAGGAAATAATGATGACAACTTTTCGAGATCGATACGGGCTGGAACTGACCGTTCATGTCCGGCTCACAACACTCGAAGCCATCCAGAAGTTTTGCGGCTTCAACGCTTTCAAGCCGGAGACATGGTCAGTGATTGCGGACAGCCCACGCCAGCAGTGCCGGTTGCTCTACATCGTCACCCGTTCGGCACAGCAACAGGACGCCCTGGCTGATGGCAAATGGGATCAGGAGGAATGCGAAGCATTTGTTGCGACGATGCACATGCAGTCCTTGGAGGATGGCTTGTCTGTGTTCCTGAATGAACTGCGCGACATTCTGCCCACCCGGCAGGGGCTGCTTGTGGCTGAGATTCAGGAGCGAATGGCCCGCCTGCAAGAGCAAATGGAAGCTCATGCTCGACTGATCATGTGGACCGTGAACCCCATGAAGATGGCCTGATGGTCGCTGGCGAGATGCCCCTGCATGGTGTGGGGGCATCTTTTTTTAATACACCCTCTCTATTCCATTCAAAAGGTAATCCATGTCAGAGACAGCGCCAGCAGGATCGATTGAGGCCGGCAAAGCCTATGTCAAAATGTTTGTAGTGGACGGTGCATTCCGAAAGGGTTTGCTTGATGCGAAAAAGAGCCTGCAAGAGTTTGGAGTTCAGGCTGGGAAAATCAGTGCAGCCTTTGCAGCATCGGGGGCAGCCATCGCGGGGAGTTTATTGACATCCGCCAAGGGGTTTGCCGCTGCCGGGGCGGCACTGGACGACATGAGCCAGCGGACCGGCATTGCGGCGGGGGCTCTCTCTGAAATCGGCTACGCGGCCAAGATGTCTGGAACCGACCTGACCACGTTTGAAACCGGTCTGAAAGCGATGTCCAAGGCTCTTTATGATGCAGATGAAGAATCTAAGTCTGTACAACAGACGCTCAGAAATCTCGGATTGTCCATTTCCAAACTTCAGGGGTACTCTCCTGAAAACCAGTTTCTCATGATGGCGGATGCGATTTCGAAAGTGTCCGATCCAACCCGGCAAGCCGCGTTGGCCATGAAAATCTTTGGTGGTGTCGGGCAATCATTGCTGCCGCTGCTGGCTGGTGGACGGAAAGCCATTGCAGACATGAGAAAAGAGGGGATTTCTCTCGGACAGGTCATTACGAATGACATGTCCAAAAAAGCTGCTGCCTTGGATGATGAGTTAGAGAAGCTGGCCGGTGCGTTTGAGGCTCTGAGGGACACGATTGGCGAAGCGGTCGCGGGACCGTTGACTCAATGGATTGAACAACTGAATGAATCGACCCCGGCCATTCTCAAGGCCGTTGAAGGGAATAAGGACTGGGTCGTCTGGCTGGGGAAAATGTCGATTGAGCTGACAGCCGTGGCAGCCCTCATGGGAGGCGCCAGTATTGCCGCATATTCCATGGCCACCGCCATCGGAGTGTTGCAGACCGCCACGACGGGCTTGTCTCTTTCGCTGGGCCTGATCAACGGTGCTGCCGTGGTCGCCGCCCTGGCGTTGATTACAAATGAACTTCTGGAATGGGGAAATGCTCATTCCAAGTTGAATAAAGAACTGGAAAAAACAATTTCACTTCGCGAAAAGCTGGCCAAAACCAAGGGACAGGCTGCCGACCAGAACATCGAAAATGCAACCAGCATGGGCGGAGCCAGCAGGCGTCAGGAGCTCAAATCCCTGATTGCCGGTGAAGAAAAGAATCTGCCCACTCAGCAGGCACAAGTCGAGAACGCTGAGAAGGAGGTTCAGCGTATCGAATTCATGCTCGATAAGGTCTCTGGCGATGCTTCAGCGGAAACCCGATATGAAAGCCAGTTAGAGAATGCCCAGAGCGAATTGGCTGATGCGGAATCTCACCTGAAATCGACTCAGGGCAATATCGCCAAGTACCAATCGGAACTGGAGACATTCGAGGCGAACGAGAAAGAACGCATGAAGGATCTGGAAAAGCCGTTCGTGGAAGGCATGTCTCAAGCAAACGTCCCGCAAGCCACCAACGCGGACGGGACGCTCTCGCCATCCAAATTCGGCGGCCTGTCATTCGGCGACATGCTGGCCGATGCGGCCCGCCAGGAGGCTGCAGCAGCCGAAGAGGCACAGAAGGCCTTGCAGGATGAGGCAGATGCTGTTGCCGAAGCGGTCATGTCTCCAGCCGAGCGGCTGAAAGCCAAGCTGGCTCGCCTGGACTTCCTACGCGATGCGGGAAAGTTGACGGATGATGTGTACGCCAAGGCTACGCGGCAAGAGAAACTGTACGCCGCACAGTCTTCCATGAGGTCTGCTATGGCCGATGCAGATAAACGCATGACTAACGCCTCCGCACTCCAGCAAGGAACGTCAGAGGCGTTTTCCGCGATGATCAAGGCCATGAGTGGGACGCAGAACACCGACAAAGCGATTGCTAAGTTCACAGAGCAGACGGCCAAGGGGATCGACCAAATGGCCCGCGAAGCACGCCGACAACAGCCTGTCAAAATTAAGGTGGTGAACTTCTAAACCAACTTGCAGGCTTCCACAGTTCCAGCCCTCAGCAATGGGGGCTTGGTTCTTTTCTTCGAACCTCCACAACGAAAGCGAATTCACGTGTCTGATTGTCATGGATTTTACACGAAGTTCATCAAACGAGACGGTCAGGCCACCGGCAAGCAAGCCCTATGCGAAGTCTCTATCAGCACTCCCAGCCCGCACTGGTGTCAGTTCACGATCATTGACGGCCAAAAGTCCATGCGGCTCTCGGTGCCGATGGGTGAGTTTGAGAAACTGGTTTTGAAAATGGATGAGGTGATGGAGGCAAAGAGATGAGACAGCGGAGGGCAAATACCACAGCGAGGGAAAGGAATGTGCATAAATGCAAATCCCTTCTGAGTCCAATCAAATCAGTCTTGCCGATGCAGCAAAAATGCTGAATGTCGGGCGCAAAAAAAAAAGCCCAACAATTACGTTGGGCTTCAAATCGCCGGGCAGCTTGCAATGGCCATTCCGGCGATTGTCGCATCATTGATGCGAACGTAGCCCCTTTCGGGTTACACATAAATTATCGGCACAAGCGGTGGAGAAGTCAAGCAAAGCCAAAAACATTTCGGAGGCATTGCAGCACTTTTGCAAGATCTTCTTTGGACACGCGGTAATTTTCGTACTTCCGCTTTCCGTACTGATCCTTTTTGTAGTACCGATCAAGCCGAAAGTGAGCCACGGTTGAGATCATGTCGCATTTTGCCCAACACCTTTTGCTGAGGTTAGGCGGGAAAGATGCCGTGTCCATTTCATTATGAAATGGCCGGATCGGAACAGGCTCAACTGTCGAGATTGGGACCACGACACAAAGTTTTTCCGTCTTGACGGCAACGACAATCACCGGGCGAACCTTCACCATTTCAGGCTCTGTTGGACATGCCTGGAAATTGTAGTCGCACCTGAGTAGGTCTCCAGATTTGGGGGTGTGCTGAATGGGCATGTGTGACGGTGCAATTCAAATAGAAGTCATCAAATATTGGGAGCGGCCAAGCAATCGTCGAGGTTGGTCACTTCACATCCGGAACAATCACCGTTTCACTGATTCTGACGGCATTGCCTAATTCAGCAGCGGCGATTATCTGACGGGCACGCTTGCGGCACACCATGACCATCCATCTTTGTGACGTATCGGCTCCTTCAATTGCCGCTGCACGTTCGAATAGTTCAGCATCCTCATCCGTGCATCGCACTGTGAGTTGCTGGCCTGATCGAGAGGGTGCTTTCTGGTTCTTGTCCTTTGCCATAGCTGCAATTGAAACTTGAATGGAAGCCAACCACAAGCGATGAATTTTGAAAAAAGTCCATGAAATTGAATGGACATCCATTGACGTTCATGAAAGCGACATTATCATGCCGTTCCACGTTCACCCGACTGGACCAGAGCCGTGTGAATCAGACAAACAGTTCGCTGGGCAACCGCCTGGACTCTCAAGCCTGTTCATTCCGCTGGTCCCGGGGTGAGCAGGCTTTTCTTATTGCCAAGGAGGCAACGTTGATCCCGACTGAAGAGGAAGTCTGCCGGCTGGAACGATTCGCAGTTGCGGCACAGTCACTGGCGGATGCCTGTGGCGAACTGACAGCCCTGAATGAGAGCCTGGAAGACTTTCGTGACATCGTGAAGGAGCTGGCCCGGCTCAAGCTGCCGACTTCCAGCCAGATGCAGGCCATCGCGACGCATCTGGAGAACCTGCAAGCCGTCGAAGAACTGGCGGAAGTGTAAATCCGCCTGCATTCACCACCACCACGAAGGAGAGAACCCTTGAATATTCACATCGAAGAACTGACCCCCGAAGAAATCGAACTCCTCAATAAACGCAGCCGATTGAAGGCTCAATTGCGGGGCGACTGCAAAGCGTCGCACGAAGGCAAGGTCATTTGCACTTACTGCCGGGCGGAACTTTCAAGATCGAAAACGCATCTCAGCCACATCGTTCCCCCATCACACGGAGGAGCAACGGACATGCAGAACGTCGTCCTGGCCTGTCCATCGTGCTGCGACTCCAAGCATGGTCGGACACTGCCGGAATGGGTCGAGCGGCTGAACGATCAACTGGACGGCGTGCACGCTCTGATGACAGCACAGGCCCGCAAAGAGGCATCAGCCGAATCCGCAGCATAAAAAAAGCCCACAACCGAAGTTGCAGGCTTCAAACATCCACCAGCCTTTGCCGTCTCAACGCCAATCGAATCGGCAAGGCTAGCTTACGAAAGTAAATCTACCATGGGTCGCAAACCGAAAGCAACAGGCAAACGCAATTCCGGCTTACTTTGTCCGGATGATCCTCGCTGGGACATCAGAATCGGTATTCCCCGTCCACATCTGATGGAATTGCTGGTTACAGGAAACGTCACAACCCCGGCTGAACAGTTGGCAGGGAACGGGGGTGTTCCTTGCTGACCCTCGATCGAAACCCCGGGGAGAAAATCCTGATCGGCGATGACATCGTGATTACGGTTGTCTCCCGTCGAAATGGAGCCCTGAAAATCGGGGTCGACTGCCCAAGACACATTCCAGTGATGCGCGCGGAACTTGTGCCACCCATCCCGAAAATCACCGGCATTAAAACGAACGGAGAACTGATCCATGCGTAAGAGAACCAGCAGAAGGTTCCATCAGAACAGATTCGGGAAACTCAAGAGAAAACCAGTCTCTGCGAAGTATGGAATTGCGAACTGTTCATACGGAGGCTGATTGCCTGAAACGTCCGAACGGCATGTGTCGCAGCATGTCGAACCACAGGGAACCGGTGAACGGCTGCAAACGTCCCGGTTCCCTGTTTTTATCAACTCTTTAATTCCCGGAAGCCCCATACAAGCTGACCGGGTTTTCTCATGTCCGGAAGGAAACGAAGTGGCGTCACTGACAAAGCACCGGAGCGGCTGGAACATTCGCTATGTCAATCAGGACGGAAAACGAGTTTCGTTCTATCCGGGAGTCATGCCAAAGCGTGATGCGGACGCCATCAAGAGGCATCTGGAACGCCTGCTGGCTTCAATGAAGTCCCGCACAGCCCTTCCCGATGAAACGGCTTTCTGGCTTGCAGGCTGTGGTGACGTGATGCGCCAGAAGCTCTACAGCCACGACCTGATTTCTAAGCCTAATGGCGAATCACCAGCCATCACCTTGCAGGCTTTCACGGAGAACTACATTCAGAACAAGAGTGATGTGAAACCAGCCACCAAAACAGTCTGGAATCGCTGCCAGCGACTCCTGGCGAATTACTTCACGGCGGCAAGACCGATTGATTCCATCACGCTGGGGGATGCGAAAGACTTCCGGCAGTGGATGCTCCGAGAAGGGAGTCGTAAAACGACGGGGGAAAGCCTGAAAGAGAATACAGTCCGCAAGATGTGTTCTGTGGCTTCCCAGTTCTTCGCTGATGCGGTCGACCGGGGATTGATCAGCAAGAATCCGTTTTCCCACAAAGACATTCCCCGCACTGTCAGGGAGCATCGGAGCCGAGATTTCTTCATCACGCGGGAAATGGCCGAGAAGGTGTTGACCGCTTGCCCTGATGCGGAATGGCGGCTGTTGTTTGCCCTCAGCCGGTTCGGCGGCTTACGCTGCCCGTCGGAGCATTTGAGCCTGCAATGGAAGCATATGGACTGGTCATCAGGAAGAATGACAGTCGTCTCGCCCAAAACGGAACACCACGAGGGGAAAGAACAGCGGCTGATTCCCCTGTTTCCGGAACTGCTGCCCTATTTGCGGGAAGCCCATGAGAAGGCCAGCGACAAGACCGGGAACGTCATTACCCGCTACCGATCAACGGAAGCGAACCTGCGGACGCAATTCCGAAGGATCATCGAAAAGGCCGGTCTGACTCCCTGGCCGAAGATTTTCCACAATCTGCGGGCGTCCCGGGAAACGGAACTGGCAGGCGAGTATCCGATTCAAGTTGTCTGCGCCTGGATTGGAAACAGCCCAACCATCGCGGCAAAGCATTACCTGACCGTCACTGATGCGGATTTCCAGAAGGCTTCAAATGTACGCCAAAATGCACTCCAGAATATGACTGAACCGGGCAGAATGGATACGAATACAGATGAACAGGTCGAGAAGAAACCCCGCAGAAAACGCGGGGAAAGCAGTATTTCCCGGAGAAAAGAGGGGAAAGAGAGTGGTCACGACAGGACTCGAACCTGCGACATTCTGTGTGTAAGACACGGCTTGGATCAGGGTGCAGCATCACTTTCACCGCATGATTTCCGCAGTCTAAGCGAAATCGAGATTGTTTCAACTCATTTCGCTACCACTTATACGATTCCGCATGATTTCTGCGGTCTGGCGGTAGGCTCCGGTAGGTCCGCCGGTAGTGCCCGGTAGTCGCCACGACCTCTGATTTTCGGCTTGAGCTTCTGCGATTGCAGCAGAACGTTTGACGTGAAAAATGGTTCGATTTCCCGGCGATCCCGGTAGTAGGGCAAACTGACCCGGTAGTTCCGGTAGTCGCAAGCGAACAAAAAAATAACCCCCAGGAAGACGGCTCCCGGGGGCTTCGAATCAGACCGGCCTCCTCACGCTTCCTGCAGGATTTCCAGCTTCATCACTTCGAACTGGTCGTTGCCGGCGTGGGCGATTTGCAGTCCTCGGGATTTCAGGTCAGCGTCGATCTGGTTCCGCTGATCCGGTGGGAGTGAATACCAGTCTTGTATGTTAAGTCGGTGACCTCCGTTCAGGTTCTCCGGATCTGGGCCTTTGATCATCGGAACGTCCGGCAGGTCGGACTCTTCAATCGCCTGGAGATTCTCCAGATGCTGGGCGATGGCCTGCATCTGTGAGCCTGTGGGCAGCTTGATCCGGGTCAGTTCTTTCGTGATGTCCCGGAAGTCTTCCAGGCTCTCGTTCTGTTCAGTGAGAGTCTGAACCGCTTCGGCCAGATTCTGCATGGCCTCTGTATAGCGTTCCAGCCGGTCAACGTCCTCTTCTGTGATATTGAATTGCATGGGGATGCTCCTGTGATGGGATGCATTCAGGTGAAGAAAGAAATGCCCCCGGCAGCGTTGGCAACCGCTACCGGGGGCCGGTTATCAATCACGCTCAGGCGGCCTTCAGCATTTCACGAAGCTGGATGACGGCCCTACACTCTCTGATCCGGATCGCTTCTCTTGTCACTCCGGCTCCAGATGCGACGTCCTGAAGAGTTTCTTCTCGTTCATATCGATTGATTGCTTCCCGACGTTTCAGTGACAGCCGTTCAATCGCGGACCGAACTTGCTCTAACTCATCCAGGAATTCAACCTCATCGGTATTGGTGGAGAATCCCAACTGTTCCTTGAAGTAGCGTCGTTTTCTCCATTCCGTCGACCTGCAATTTTCATGGTAATGGTTGATCATTCCCCGGAGTCGGCGGATGGCGTAGGTCGAAGGAGCACTTTTTTCAGGATCGTACCGCTTGGTTTTCCAGAGGATGACGAACGTCTGTTGAACGAAGTCCTCTGCCAGGTGCCAGTCATAATCCAGCAGTGGCAAGGCGATCTTCATCATAAACTTCCAGAATGCCTCTGTGGCAATGGCTTGAAAATAGGTGTTGGCTGGGTTCATGACTTCACCTCCTTTTCGGCCTTACCTGCGGCTTTCCTGCAGGCGATGACCTGGACGAGGTGATTGATCGGCATCCCGATCCGAATATCCCAGCGGGGATCATTCGGGGAGATGAGCTTCTTTCGACGTGTTGCAGCGGATCGAACGGTAGCAGTCATGGGGTTTATCCTTTGGTTTTTCGGTGTCGTGAATGCTGGAGGCGGAACGCCGACTCTCCAGCGGAATGAAGAAAAGAGCGATCGGGGGAATCAGATTCCCTGGACTTCCTGCTGAAGGAGCACCTTCAAAAAGGATCGAACCTTCTGCCGGGCGTCCAGCTCGCTGAGAGCGTTCTGGTCGATAAACCCGACTTCGGTTCCGACCATCAGATGAACGTCTCGCGGCATCTGGAACGCTTGCGGTTCGATCGACTGATCAAACTGGGTTTCAACGGGCGGCCGGTCCAAATCCTTTGAAACAAGGCGGTACCCTGATTCGCCGAGGATTCGCCATAGAGCAAGTCCATGCTGACTGAAATCGCCCAGTGCTATCATCTGGTCCCGTTGTGAGAGTGCTTGCCACTCTTCCAGACTGATAAACTTCCGTTTCCGGAAATACGGCCCCCATTTTTCGGGGGTGGAATTGGTGGCTGTTTTCATGCGGCCACCCCCTTTTCGGCTTCCAGGTCATCGCCGATGCAAGCCAGCATGGAATAGACGGTCTGGATTTGAGCTTGCAGCACGTCTGCCCATTCGGCGAGCGTCATCGCGGCTTTCTGCTGATTGCAGCAGCGGCAGGCCAGCACGACGTTATCGGGTGAATCCTCTCCTCCCAGCGAGATGGGCCGGACGTGGTCCAGCGTGCATTGTTTGTTAGTCATCGGCCGGCGGCAGTAGTGGCAGATCAATCGTCGGTGAACCGCAATGCACTGCCACCGCAAACGGAGCCGCATTTGGATCACCCATTCCGAGTGGTTTCCTTTCTTGATCAGGATCAGTTCCGGCTGCTCCGGTGGTGGTGAAGCGTCTGGAGCAGTGACGGGAACCGTGGCCGGAATGGCTTCTGGTTCCCTGGAGGCAACAGGACGGGCGAGAAGAACGACAGCGTTCAACATGAGAAAACCCCTTGTAGGGTTGCCGAATCCCGTCCCCTTAAGTCCTGAACTCGCGAGTACCAGTCGCGATGCAGTCGTTGCCGTGCCTGCGGGCTCAAGGGGAGGGGATTCGTGGTACTGCGTGGGGAGTGGTAGTCCCCGGTTCGTTCAAAAAGAAAAAGCGTTGGTACTTGCTTTCGTTCATCGGCCATCATGCGCTGGTGAGAACGCGATGTCAACCGAATTCTCCGAACGATCGACGTTGCCATGGAATTTGAGAAAGACGAGAAGCCTTTCTGGTTTGATTTTCAATGAACCAATGCGCTGATAGACTGACCCCAACTGCAGGGATGGCCGTTGCGAAAAGGACGATTCGCAAGCCATTTCTTCTCAGCCAACAGGTGATGCGGGCTCATGAGTATCGATCGGTTTGTCTCCAAGTGCGAAAAACTCCTTGAACGCTGCGAAGAGAGAGGACCGCAAGAACTCCTCTCCCGAGACCACTCCCTGAATGGGGGGATCGTCACCGGCATTGAAGGCCGGAACATCGAGATCCAGGCAAGAGCTACCGGTCTGTCTGGGAGTTGCTGGGAAGGTTCCGTTCGTATCACTGGGATGGCTCGCGGGGCGATTGGTGAAGCGATGGCCCGTATCAGTGGTGCCTTCGCGAAGCTCCGCATTCCAGATCCACCGGTCAGCATCACGGTGAACCTCGCTCCTGCTGACCTGCCCAAAGAGGGAACCTGGCTCGATCTGCCGCTGGCCATCATCATTCTGCAGGCAGCTGGTTATCTCCCGGATCTGGCCGACCATCTGGAAGGCGATTACATCCTGATGGGTGAGCTGAGCCTGCATGGAGAAGTCCGCCGTGTCCCGGGAGCCTTGTCGATTGCGTTCGAAGCAAAGCCCGGCCAGCGGCTGATTGTCCCTGCCGGGAACGAAATGGAATGTGCCCTGATCCTGGCCAAACCGGGGCATGAAGGCTGTGGCGTCTTGCCCGTCTCTCATCTCAGCGATGTCATCGAGTTCTTCGCCGGGACGCGAACACTGGAGAACGCCCTTTCCCGCAAGCTCGAATTCGAGAATGCGATTCCGAAGGCGATGGACTTCGGAAAAATCAAAGGGCAGGAGCGGGCGAAGCGAGCGGCAACCATTTCGGCAGCCGGCGGCCATAACATGCTTAACATGCTGCTGATCGGACCGCCCGGAGAAGGAAAGACGATGATTGCCAACGCCATGGCGGGCATCCTTCCCCGGCTGCGGGATGCAGAGAAGGTACTGCTGACGAAGATCTATTCCGCCAGCGGGGCTCTGGAGCGAGACGGGACGACCTTCGTCAATGCCGCGATTGTGGGGGAGGACTACCGGTTGAATGGAAAAGGGCATTTCTTGCTTAATTTGGACGCGCATTCAGAAGTGAAAAATCATCGTAAGTGAATATTTTTGAGAGACTTAAGAAAATTATCTGTCCAGATTTTTTAGACTTGATACGATCGGCCTGTTTGCGCAACTCTTGCCGATCACAGGGAGACAGTCCCGTCCAGACTTGACACTTTATTTAATTTGCGAATAATTCTGCATCGTGAAGACGAAAAAGGCGATAGAATATACGCGGGCCGAGTAGCATGCATTGGGTAATTCACAGCTGTGAAGATTTTCAAAAGCGACTGAAGAAGTTCGGCAAAGAGCCGTCTTGGAAGCAAGAGGTTGCCAATATTGGCGACAACTTGGACACCCTGTTCAAATCGCTTAACGATGGAATCAAACCCACTCAACTCAAGGCTCACTCCTTTGTGCATGGAAACTACGAATTGGGAATACTTTCAATTGACGAAAGTGGCCCTCGTGGAAAACAGAAGCCAAAAGCATTGAGGCTTTATGTCTTTCCTCATGAACCCAGCAAAAAACTGTACGTGATGATTTTGGGTGATAAGAGCACTCAACCAGACGATGTCAGGCTTAGCAAGGGTTTCGTGAGTGGATTGCTTGAACGTGACGAACACTCTGGTCAATGAAATGAATCTGCAGACCTACAGGAGTGCAAAATGACTACAAAAATGGCGAAAAACGAATACCCAAACGTCCTCAACTGCTTCAAAGAAGCTTTGGGTGATGAATCTTTTGGTGAATTGGAAAAGCGGATTAATAGTCGTCGCTTGGTAAAAACCCTCATCAACATGAGAGTTTCCAAGGGATTGACGCAGTCACAACTCGCAAATCAGGCTGGTGTGAGCCAGCCTCAAATCTCTCGATTAGAAAACGGTGAGGACTGCAGTCTTCAAATTTCTGATATCGAGATGTATGCAAAAGCTGCATCATCAGAGGTGACGATTTTGATTTCTGAAGGAGGGAGCACCCTCGCTGACCAAATCAAATATCATGCATTCTCGATTCGGAAAGCATTCTTGAGACTCGCGGAACTTTCACATACTGATGAGTTGATTGCAAAAGGCGTTGCAGATCTGCACATCCAGGCTTTTGTTCATCTCAACCAATTTTTAATGGAGACTGCGGAGAAACTTCCCAAACAGCCTTCTAATGGAGAACCGTATATCAAAATCGCTGCAGGGAATGTTGGAAATCTGAATCGCAAGCTGCAACGCAAAGCTGACAAGTCTCGGAACGCCTCGCCTGCGATGTCTTGTGAAAATGACAAAGAAGATTCAGAGTGTCTCAACGCAGATGGAGTTCTATGTCTCGATTAATCGTGGATTGGCCAAGATTCTGCGGTTGCCACGAAGTTTTTCAGGCTCACTTCACCTTCGCCTCAAAAACCTGACATGCCGCTCAATTTCCGCCTCGACCAGATCCGGCCATTTCAGCCAGTGTGTCTCCAGCCTAAACCGTTCACCCCTCCAACTCCCTCAGCAGCTGTTCCAGGGTGTCGTTCATTCTGACCTCACCCCTTCGCCCCGATTCGCCCGCCGCCAGGCTTTCATCTCCGCGACAGTGGCTCCCATTTCATTGGCCCAGTCGAGGCACTCCGAGGCGTCTTCCCAATTCAATGCTTCGCGGAAATGGGTCCAACTGAGTTTGTCCCTTAAGGGACAACTATGAAACTTTTCCCAGACGAGTTTTCGATAGCTTACCCATTGCCGATCTTTCTCAATTCGCTCTCCAAAGTCCGCGTCAGTCCGCCCGGGAACATACGCCTGAACCCATTTCGAGGCACACTCTCCGACAGTCCAGTTGCAGCTACTGAGGGGACAGATTTGGAAAACCCAACTCAGGTTGGAATTTGTCATGGACCCATTTCCGCGAAGCATTGAATTGGAACGATGCTGGAAGCAGAGATGTATCCGGTTTTGTCAGGCATAATTCCTGTGTTTTCTCGCTCACTGCGCAGACCACCGGCTTTGTACCTTGCACTATCTGTCATTGTGCATTCGGTACTGAAGGTCCTGCTGAGGAGAAATCAGGCTCTTGAGTCATCGCGGGTCGACAAATGCCGACCGAAACAAAAGTTTGTGCAAGGACCGGGTCGTCAGCCGTCGACGTGGCCCGGATTGAGGGCGCGATGTGCCAAGATTGCGGGTCGTGAATCCGTGTCCGCCTGATTTTTCGCTCACTTGATGCCCAGGAGCTACCCAGCTGATCAGCTCGAATTGTTTTACAGCCAGAGTTTTCATCGACGTGCAGCCAAACCGAATCGAATAGGGTCGACTCCAGAGATTCAGCTGGCTATCATGAGTCCAACCAAACCGTTGAGCCTGTGACGTGGAGTCGTGACCCGTCGCAGGCTTCTTTTTTGTACCCCGCCTGCTCGTAATTTGTCGATGCTGGACGCGGGGAATTTATGCTAATCTCGGAAATTCATACCCGGTATGAACTCTGAAGCCTTCCTGAGAGATGACGCTTTGAAACATAAACCGGAACATTTCTTTATTTATCTCCGTTCGCAGCCTGCATACGCCAGCCGAACTCCTTCCTGAATCATCTTCCGCAGATCGGCCAGCGTGAGCGGGGATCTGTCTGGAGCGTTCCCCGGATGTTCGGGAACCTCATTCCCTCCCCGCCCGCCATACGCCTCCATCGCCCGCTGAATGTCCGCTGCATTAATCGCTCCCATGCCCCGGAGTTTTGCCTGTTCATCGGCTCCGATGGAGGTCAGGGAGAGTTCGTACAGCTTCCAGCGGGTGACGACGTTGACGGGGCCGGTGAACATTTTCCCGCTGATGCTTTTGGTGGAACCGGCCGGGATGTAGGTTCGCTGCAGGACGCGGTAGCCGGCGGAGACGGCGGTCAGGTGGCCTTCCGTCACCAGCATGAACGGCTTGTCGACCGTGCTGGAGAAGTGCAGCCGGCCGTGAACTTCCTGTCCGGACCGCTGCAGGTTGCGGACGCTCCCCAGCTGAAACTTCACAGAGGACCGCAAATGGCTGTCCAGGAGCGGTATCTGCCCGGGAAGCTGGGCGGCGTCCGTCAGCAGAATCTCAGGAACGACTTCCATTCGCTGCCAGTCGAACATCGGGACCGGGGTTTCCGTGGCCAGGACCGCTTCAACGGTCCGATTCTCCCGGTCCAGGGATTTTGGACTGACAGAGAGCGAGCGGAAGTGCATGGCCGCCAGTCGGCGGTCCGCTCGCCAAGTCAGCATGATGTGTTCTCCATGAACTGGGACAGGGGATCAGCAGCAGAATGAAAAAGGGACGTGCCCGAACGAGGAAAAGGGCACGTCCCCCACCACAATGACCTGCGAGACGGATTCGGCGCGTTCTTCCACATTGAGAAAAACACGCTCGACGTCCGAAATCAGCAGGTCACGCAGTCCCATGACTTACACCCCGGTGGCGTAGTTGTAGGTCGCTCGCACTTCACGGATCGTCAGGGCAGGAACGCCGGTTCCTGACGTCTTCTGAATCTGAAAGAACGGCTGAACGCCTTGCGAAGCGGCGGCATGCGACAGGTCGAACTTGACGTTCGCCGCAACGCGTTCACCGTCGATATAGAGCTTCACATCCGACAAACCTTCTTCGAAGTCGAACGTAAACCGCTTCGGAACACTGCCGAGCGAAACGCCGGTCGGCTTGTCATTCAGGTCGATCGCACCGTCGTCGCTTTCGGCCACCACGGCTGACAACGAAACGGTCCCGTCGATCTTGAACAGCAAGGCCGTCGCAAGATCGTCAACATCATCAGCCTGAGCGGATGCCAGACCCATGACGATTGTCGTGACGGCATCGACCGCCGCGACCGATGCGATGAACTCGAACAACCGCAGCTTCGCCAGCGGATACACCAGTACATCATTCTGGGCCATCGTGACGATCTCCGCTTCCGAAGTACTGGCGAGCGTCAGCTTCATGCCAGCAGCCGTCACCAGGTACGTCGGAATGCCTTCCGAAGACGTGTCTTTGACCGTCCAGCCATTCTGTCCGGGAGTCGTTCCCAGAACCTGTGCCCGATCGAACCGATCACAAAATTCTCTTACGCCGCGAGTAACCATGATCAACCTCTTTTGTTTGTCAGAGTGAATTCTGAAATGCCGCCCCACACTCAGCAGGTCGTAAAAATCGTCAACAATTCAATCACCGTCCTTCAGACCGATCGAATCAGCCTGCAGCCCCCGTATGCTGCTGCATTCCCCGCCAGTCGAGAGCTTTCGCTCCGAAGGTTTGCAGCACGACATGTTCCTGAGACAGCTTTTTCGGGTTCAGGATCATGCGAGTTTTCGGCTGCTCCTGACCCTGCAGGAACGTCACTTCGACGGTCTCACAGCGGGTCGGTTCGGCGAACAGGTAGAACGCGGTCTGGCTGTTCGCATCGAGCAGTGGCTCCATGACGGGGATCAGCCGCGTGTTCGGGTTGTAGACGCCGGCGTGGGCTGCGTTGGGATCGGCGATCGAGCGGATCAGCTGGAGGATGACGGTTTCCATGGCAGACGGGAACGCGATGTATCGTCCCTGCAGGTTGAGTGTATCCGGGCCCTCTTCCCCCTCGGGTGTATTGGAACCCCGCATCTGGGCCATCTGGCTTTTCAGATCCTGCAGAGCCGCTGTGTAATTACTGACGGTCCCGGTCTTGATGTTTGTCCGCTTCCGAGCACCGGCAGGAGCGGAGAACAGCGGCTGACCGTCCCGCATGGTTGGATTACCGAGGATCTGAGCCCAGGCAACGGCATTTACTGTTCGGGCCGCAGCGTCTCCCAACTTCATGGGCGTGCGAGTGAGCACGTCGCGGTTGTCATTGACCAGCAGTTTGTAATTGTACTCCATGGCCAGACTGCGGCACTCAACGCCATACGTCTCTTCTTCGTTTCCCATACTGGCCTGATCGGGGTCTTTCGTATCGTTCCAGATTGGCAGGTTTGGCACCGCTCCCAGCTGCATGCGGTGGATCTTTTTAAAGTCCGGAACCGAGCTTCCCTGACGCATCGGCCCTCGCCAGGTGCTGGGGAACTCGACATATCCGAGCATCATCGATTTGTTGATCGCATCCTGGGTGATGACCGAGAACGAACCGGTGTTGTGAATATTTCGCATCCCGATCTGGTCACCGAACCCCAGAGCAGCCATCGCAATGTCATCGTGCGACCGGCCCCGCAGATCGACCCCGTCCATCTTCAGGCACTCCGCAGCGATGTCCAGCATGGTGGCGTAGCGGAACTGATCGGCATCCTTGGACCGCTCGGACGCTGGGAACAGTTTTCGCTTCGCGGCTTCCCGGTGGGCCACAGCCGGATTGTCCTCATGAAAGTAAACATCCTCACCGAAGCACTGTTGAACCAGAGCCGTCTGAACGGCCGCCCGATGTTTGTCACGCTGGGCTGGCCCGAAGCTGATGGGAGTGGAAACTGGCATGGTCATGATCCTTTGTTTAACAAACTGGAAGTCAGTGAATCTGATCGTCTCGACATTCAATCGCCTGTCATCCGGAGCTTCGCCTCAGGCATAGCCGCCACGGTTCTCCCGGCTCATCTTCGCCAGCGGAGATTGCTTTTCTGGCCGATTCCGGGCAATGGCAGCGGTTTGCTGATTCATCAGTTGTGCGTTCTGCTGCTGGCTGCGGATGGACTGGTTCTTCACCTCCTGGATCAGCGGTTTCACAGCCGCCGCCAGTGCTGTTTCCAGAGCTTGCGGAGTGACCGTGCTGGAGACTTCCCGGACCGTCCCCTCGTAAGCTCCCCGATCGTTCGTCTTGGGACTGTTCTCGAAGCCCGGCCGGCTGCGAGCGTCTTCGAAATCAATTCCCTCTTTCTGTCGAGGAAGCGGAGCGGGCGGTGTGATGGGCAATGGATCGGGAATCTCACCACGGTAGCCTTTCACGGAGTTTTGCAGCTTCTCGACTTCCTGCAGCTGGAGGTCAAATGTCGGCTGATCTTCCGGCTTGACATAAGTCCGGATGCCTTTCATTTCGTCAAGAATGGCATCCTCTTCGTTTTGAAATTGCTCGCGAATCCGCAGACTGAGATTCCTGGCAAAGTCCACAACGGAATCTGGTCCCTTCAGATTGTTGTTCTTGATCGCGTCGTCGAAGATGGTCCGCATTTCTCCGATTCCCCCCTCGATCGAAGATCGCAGGAGGTTTTGAATTTCCTCATTCACCTTCGCCCGGGCTTCCGCATCGGCGATCCGTCCCTGGGGCGTGTCCAGTCCGCGAACATGCCGGGCCGTCTCATCAAAACTCTGCCGGTTGGCAGCATCGTTCGCCGCGTTCAGAGATGGAACCTGAGCCGTGACATTTCCGTATTCCCGCTGCCACTTTTCATCATTGTTGAGCAAGCCCCGCAAGGCGACACCAGCTGCCGCTCCTCCCTGCATCTTGCTGATGAACGCATCTTTCAACTTCGGATTGCTCTGCAGGAAATCCATACGCTGATGATAATCCTGCGGCAATGCCATGAACTGGTCATAGAGCCCGGAGAGTTCCGTATCCTTCCGCTGCGTACTGTCGATCTTGAAGGAACGTCCAACCTGTTCGAAGAACGTGACCATCGCTGTTTTGGTCTGTTCGCCGGTTTTATCGTTGGACAGGTTGCCAACGGTCGCAAAGAGTTCCATCGCCTCTTCAGTGGAGAGACCCAGTTCTGCCCCCGCCGCAACAGCGGCCACCGACTGCCGGGAAAGCTGCGGAACCGATTTGATGATACTGGCCTTCTGAGCCTCCCCCAGAAACCCCTGAATTGCTTTCTGGTCCTGCGACTCTCCGAATCTGGAATAGTCCCCGGTGGATTCTGCCAGGGCTGCCGCATCAGCTGGATTACGGGTGATCTGTAATGCGGCCAGCGTGGCATCGACCGCCCAGGCGTTCGACTTGTCCCCCTTGGTGGAGAGTGCCCCCCCCAGCGACTGAGCCGCCACTGTGGTGGAAACGCCGGATGCCTGAGCGATCCGCATGACTTCCCGGTCCAGTCCTTCCCAACCCAGGCTTTCATCCGGAGAGAAATTCTGTCGCAGATCCTGCATCGCCTGTTGATAGGTGATCGCCGAATTCTTGGATCGCTCCTGCAGGCTGAGCGACTTTTCATATTCCGCGTTCAGGAGTTCCAGGGCTTTCTTCAAAGAGAAAACCGCACCGATCGCTCCTCCAATCCCGGACATCATGCCGGCGAAAGCACTCGTTGACGTCTCCCCCAGGTCCTCAACCGAATCCCCAACCTGATCGAATTCGGAATTCAGCTGGGCGACGGCCCGAACGTGCTTCTCTGTGGTGATCAGCCCCGCCTTGTGCATCCTCTCGTATTCGGCCAACTTGCGGGCTCGACGTTCTTCCGATGTTTCGAGAGCACGATTCAGCTTCTCAGCTTCCCGCTTCAGCCGGGCATCTTCCTTCGCACCCTCCGTTGAAGTTTTGACCGACTTCGCAATCGCCTTTTCGATCTTCTCCTGGCCGGCAACAACCCGCTCCTGGGCCTTCTCCACGCTCGCGGAATCGCCAACGAATTTAATCTCGTTCTCAGCCATTGCATTCACTCCCGCTGTTGATTTTCGCTTAAGATTTCATGGAACAGTCGTCGCCCCTTGACGACGCAGACGAACCAGTTGCAAAGCGTCAGGCTGCATTTCAGTCGAGCCAGATCCAAGTCCGAGAACTTGGCCACGGACCGCAAGAATTCCATCCTGTCCGAGTCGGCATCCGCCAGTTGCAGAAGGAGATCTTCCGATCCCATGTCGAAGCTGTTGGCACAGTCTTCCAGCTTGGCATAAGACTGCTCCGACTGCTGGAGCATGGCCAGAATCTGACGCTGTTCTTCATTCAACACGACAATGCATCCTCCAGACGACGACAGTTCACTGACCAGTGAACGGCGGAATTACGGAACCATCGCCTTCATCTGAATGGCTTTCTGGTTCTGATTCAGTTTTTCGATGTCCGACTTTGTCTGCTGAATCTCCGCGTCGATCTCGGCAGATTTCTTTTTGAGAGACTGGTAGCGGTCAAGGTGAGGCGTAGGCCGATCTTTTCCTGTGACAGCCTTCCTCAATTGGGCATCGGGCTCCCCGTCTTCATGCTCCCGGAGAGCCGCTCGCATATCCCATGCAAGCCGCTCCCGTTCCTTCTGTAGCTCTACCAGCTTCCGGTCCAGGGGAATGCCGACCTCACCGCCCAACCGGGTGATTTCTTCCGCGAATGCCGGATCGGCCGTGTTCTGCAACCGGACGCGGGCGTTCTCGCACTCCCTGACACGGGAATTGAGGATGTCCATTTGGCCGGACAGATCTCCCATTCTCGCTTCGAACTCGACCTTCTGTTGCCGAAACTTCTCGCGGGCTGCTTCCAGTCCGTCAACAACTTGCTGCCGTTGCGACTGGATCTGTGGAAGCCGGTCGAGGATCGCCTTCCACTCCCGGCGTTGCACCAACCGGGTGACGTCCCGCTCCAGGTCTTCCGGAGTCCGGGCCGCATCGCTGAGAACCGGCAACGTCTCATCAACGCTGGGAACCTTCTGATCGGCGACGGAAATCACCAGTTGCTGATAGAGCTGTTCAGCAGTCGCGGCCTCTTCCGTTTTCTGGCGACGAATGCCAGCAAAGAAGTTTGTCAGTGTCTGGGCGGCGGACATAGCTATTCCCTTAACTCAGTGTCGGGTGAATTCGATGCAGGCATCATTGACGACGATTCGGAAATAGCGATCTGGTTTCTTGGAAGATGATCAGACGACAGTCGAAAATTCGACACTTTCTCCAGCGGCTGAAACGTGTAAACGTTTGCACCACAGTTCAAGCATTTGCGGCACCGGCGATGGCCGCTCGTATGAGTGCGGCGATAGCGGATTTGAAGATCTCCACTTCCGCATGATGGGCAAATCAGATCACTCATTTTCAGGCTCCTCCTCCCAATCGAAACCGTCCTCATCGTCCCCGGAAGACGACCACGATTCCGGCCAGCAAAAACCATCAGCCATGTCCGTCGCGATCGCGAGATCACTGGCACGAACCTTCCAGCGGTGCTGCAACGTCCACCCCTTCCGAATCCTCGCCGCTGCCCGGGCAATCTGTTCGGGACTCGGCTGCCATGTTCGGGCCTGCCGGTTGAAGCTCGTCGAAGGCATCACACAAACTCCCCAACCATTGATTCAGAGCAGATCCCCTCATTCACGGAAACGTCACCTAAACACGACATGAAACCAGCCAATTTGCGGCATGCGGCCGAACAACGAGCTGACCCATCACCAGCAGAAATCAGGAGAAACAGCATCTTGCGTCCATTCAGGAACATGGCGGTGGCGACATGGTTTTTAAATTCTTACCGACAAAAAATGTGCGGCATGCTACGCACCGCGGGCAAACCCCACAGCCCGGAAGGACCCATGATTGCTCAGCGACCAGTAGCGATTCGCAGCACATTTCCGGCCGGGTTTCCGGCCACTGGCACGGGGGTTGCATGCGGTCGCCCTGATCTTCATCGACGTGCCCTCGTGGGCTTCCGTGCATTCGTCTTGCCCCACAAGTTCAGCCAGGGTTTCGACTGCCCATTGGCTACCGCAGTAAGCGGATATCGACACTTGCCACAGCGATGAAACCGGCCGTTGTACCTTGCTTCCCCGGTGTATCCACAACCGCAGCAGGTCAGCTTCAATGAAGCTGGTTGAGCATCATCCACATTTGAGTGGGTACTACGATCTGCCATGAGTCTGTCCTGTTCATGTTCTTTGTTGCTGATTCTGTGTTCACACCGACCCCGTGCGAGGGATCGGATTCGGAAGATCTTCTTCGCCGCCTCAGCTGCGCCCTTCCGCCTGTGCTGGTTTTGATTTCGGTGTTGCACAGGATGAACCCCGTCACACCGCCCTCACGTCGCCAAGCTGGCGTTGTGTCCCCTGTCGTTCGTCGTCACCTTGCAGGGGATCGGGACCGTTGCGAGCATCGTTCTCCCCGCAGGGACTGGCCGATGATCTTCGTTGCCAGGATGGCCGAACCGGTGGGCCTATGTCAGATATCCTCAATTCCTCAGATCTCCTCTCGTAATGCGTGATGCACTCGCCTTCGGGTGAGTTCCAGAACGGCCGCGTCGGCTTTCTCTGCATCGATCTCAGCATTGAATGCGTCAACATCCAGAATGGAATCAATCGTCGTTCTGAGCATCTCCTGAAGCGTATTCGGGGAGACAGCCTCCAGCTCAAAAACTCCGGTTCCATATTTGGCGACGAATCGCCGGTAGTTGGAATCCCCGGTTTTGGCTTCGAAATCAGTCTGCAGGCTCATGGACTGAACTTGCTCATATGTGAGTGCAGCCTTCACTGCGTGGACGTCCTTGACGTGGAAGTCATCACGCATCGACCTGGCGAATGAGTGAGCGATCTCTTCGCCAGCCGGATCGAAGTCGCTGGCAATGATGACGACGAGTTTTCCTTTCCCAGACTTCCGGAACCGCTGGGCCATCTGGTACCGCGGTGGAATGGAGCCGTATCCCCGGCCGCTCGTGAGAGGAATGCAGTATTGAGAAGCCACCGTTCGTGCGAACGGCTCGACCGTGTTTTTCTCGACCAGCATTTCGAAATGGTGAGGCTGGCTGATCAGCAAGTTGCGATAATATCCTTTGCCGAATTCATTCAACTCTTTCGCGATGAATTCGCGGGGATTGCCATGCGTCGCCCAGACAGTGACAGGACGCGTATCATCCGAGACAGCTTCCATGGGGATGAGCCCCGCCAAGCGGCCTCGAGTGCAGATGTCAGACAGACTCTGATAGCTGCGTTTGTCGTTCTGGTATCGGGAATCGGGTTTCGCAGAATGCCGCAACGGTGGATTGTTGAGCAGTTTGTAATGAATGACGCGGAGGCTGATGGGCCAGAACTCTTTGAGATCATTGATGGCATTCAGTGCCGCCATCAGCATTCCCTTCTTTGCGGGAGAGATGGCCTTTCGTCCTCGATACTCTCGAAGTTCGATCGAACTGGAGTCGATCTGTGCGACCTGTTTCCGATGATCAATCAGCGACTGATAGGCTTCATCAGGATCGACGGTCAGCAGTTCCTCGCGAAGCATCTCATCGCGGCTCTTGTCTCGCTGCCGGTTGTGTTCCCGAAGTCGGACCATGAACGCATCGAGATCCGCAGTCCTGGAGATGTGTTCGATTCGGACTGGAACCTCAGAAAGTCCCGCCAATCGAGCCGACCGAAACCGGCGATGTCCGGACAGGATGAACCCATCCTCTGAAATAACAAGGGGTTCGAGAATGCCGTGAGTCTGAATGCTGTCCCGAAGAGAGACCGTGGCCGGATCGTCATCCGCGAGGGGGGTATAGATCAGGTCATTCTCGGGAGTCGGGTGAATCTCACTGATCGACAAAAGACGAACAGGTTCAGGTTCGACTTTTGATTTCTTTGATTCTGGAGAACGCCGAGGCTTGCGAGGTCGCGATGCTGTGGCCATGATGGAGTCAGTCCCCGGGGAGTCGTCGCCTTGCGGACGAGAGAAAACGCTGAAAGCCACCTGGTTCCGCCCGGGTGGCTTTTTTTCGTTGGTCGATCAGAGAAGGCCAGCGGCAATCAGATCGGCGTCGGACGTGTCGTCAGAATGCTCTTCCCCGTCTGAGGCGAACGCCGCGGCCGTCTGAGCAGCAATGAACTGATCAAATGCGGCATCGGTGGTTTGCCAGCATCCGCCGTGGTAGACGCATTGCAGGCGAATTCCGCCCTTTAGCCCTTTGCGACACCATCGCCAAATTGTGGGCGGGCTGGGCTTATGACCAGTGCGACGTTTGGCGACTGTGGCGACGTGCTCGAGAACGCCAGAGAGAAGTTCGTCCCTCACGGGATCGATAAGTTTGGACATTCGAAAACCTCATTGCAGACAGAACTGATCGGAACTGCAATGAGGATGATCGTAAACAGGCTCGGGTGTCACCTACCGGATGGTGATCTGTGAACAAAATCAGCAATGCGGACAGCAAAGGAAATAATCAACTTTTCAGCGTTGTAATGATTTCGTCGTACTGAGCTGAGAACTTATCCTTCAGATATGGTTTTATATCTTCAAGATCCCACAAGTTTTGCCGATTTCCACCTGGAGCAACTATAGCGTCTGGCCAGTCAGCAGAATAATTCCTGATACACGACTCACTCCGGTGGACGGCCTTGGAGACTTGCTTGATGCTAACCAGAACCGCGGGGCAGGCAGTTAATTTTGTCTCACTCTCCAGTTGCTCGCATGACTTGTCTATGGTCATGAGGACGAATGATTCTTCGCGAAAAAGCATCGCAATCATTCGATCAACCTCGACCTTCAATTCCAGATCTCTCATTCCGTTCTCAGTGATCCTGTAGTCTCGCGGTACATTCTTGCAGGCAACGGCCGGATTAGGAGTTCCGCTGGAGTACTGCTCTGCAATGTTCACCTGATGGAATGCATTCTCATCAGATTCTTTGCAGAGTTCAGTTGCCACGTTGATTGCCATTTCATGGCAGGATGGGAAGAACATGGCCGACTGCCATCCCATATTCTTGATTCGGTCTGACGGAAAGCAGAAAACCCCAGAAACGGATCCTTGAGCTGTTCTCAGGAGTTTCTTCCAAGTGACATAGGTGTCGAACATCAAACGGTGAAAGGAATGTCCTCTCGAAAGTTCATTCGCCCGTTGCTGCATGCGGATTGCGGCTTCCCGGTCTCTTGGAGAATCAAGTTCTAATACGAGAGCGAGCGATTCTGAAAGTACGCTTCGGATTTGAGTGGAGTACAAACTAAACGCATTGGCGGAGTCTGTCATCGAATCCTCGCATCCCTCGCAAAAAACCGGCAGAGGCAGAAGCGGCTGCGAGGTAAAGAAGCCGCTTCGCAGGATGGGTAGCTACTCCCGTCCTGGCCCCGCTGTATGAAAAGTGATTCTATCCAATCTTCGCCACAACCGCCCGTGCCGCGTCCAGGTCCCGCTCCGCGTAAATCTCGCTGGTGACCGCCGATGAATGCCCCAGTGTGACACGGGCGGCTTCGATCCCGAATTCCCGGCGTGCCCGGGTTGCAAAGTTGTGACGGAGCTGGTTCGGACTCCAGCAGTGTTCGGCTCGCCACTTGGCCGCTTCCTTCAACAACTTTACCCGCAGGGCTTCCCGCTCCTCATTGGTCAGCGATTTCTGGCGGGCCACGTGTCGCGAGACATACCGCAGTTCGTCCGGCATGTCGAACGCGAGTTCACAGCCTCTCACGATGGCATTTGTGTAGGAATCCCGGCGATAGGGCTTCTTTCCGCCGCTCTTCACGGTTCCAAAGACATACGCCTGCAGGTCAGTCGTCATGTGTTCCTGCAACACAGTTTGACCGGCTGGACCGATGCAGATCACCCGGGCTTTCCCGTGATGCTGTGTCTTGTGGCTCTCCGGCATGTAGATCCAGATTTCTCCGGATGTGTCCAGGTCGCAAGCTCTCACGGAAATGGCTTCTCCCGGACGGGCACCGGTTGCTAATTGAAATTGAATCATCCCCCAGACAGGCGGATGAACGTGTTTCCGGATGGCTTTGATGAACGCTTCCGGGACCGGCTTGACTGGTGGAAGGTCGGGAGCCGTCGACCGTCCCCGCACAAGATCCGGGACAGCCTGAAGCCCGACCAGCACACTTGCCGGGCATAGTTCTTCACCGACTGCCCATTTGATGGATCTGCGAATCCGCTGGGTGAATTTGTTCACCGTTCCCCGCGTCATGCCCGCTTTGATCATCAGCTCTCTGGCCAGCTTCAGGTACCGGGGAGAGAACTCAGCCAGCGGAAGATCCTTCGCGACCCTGTTCATGTACTTCAGCGAATAAACCACCAACCCGAATTCGCTGGTCGGCTTGCCATTCTTGAAGTAGTGCTTTTCGGCATGACGACGGTAAAGGACGGTCAGCTGCCGAACGGTCACGTTAACGGGAGCAGCTGTCTGTTTCGCCTGCCATTCGGAAAGGAGGGCAGCATACTTCTTGTGAGATTTGGGCGAGCCATGCTTGCCCAGATAGCAATCTTTCCCGTCGAGCGTCACGACGGCCTGACCGGTCGGCTTGTGATGCCGGTAGCCGGGAATGCGTTTTGCCATGTGCCTCATCCTTTCACTGAACCCGGTAGTACGCCGGTAGAAATGGATGCTGCACTGCATTGACAGGTAGCCGCAAGTCGCGACTCAGCAAGGACTTAAAAGTGGTCACGACAGGACTCGAACCTGCGACATTCTGTGTGTAAGACAGATGCTCTAACCAACTGAGCTACGCGACCGTCGAGAATTGTATCGGCCCTAAAGGGGGGTCGCAAGTTAATAGTATTCGAACGCCATTGCAGGGTGCATTCCGCCGGTAACCGTTCACTCCCTGGTGATGAGAGAGGGGGCGGGTTTGTTTGGCGAAGTGGGCTTGGACAGCCTCGGTGGCAGAGGTCAGCACGTGCTTGTTTTGCTGGCGGCAGGTTTCGATCGCGCTCAGCAGCGTTTCCACGAAGCGGCTGTCGTTTTCGCTTTGCGTGCCGAAGCTCAGCTTACGCCAAATCACGGCATGTCGCAGACTTCGCTCAGCGGCGTTGTTGGTCGGTTCGACGCCGTCGGTCTCCAGGAACGTCCACAGCCAGTCGCGATGACGAGACAACTCCCGGCACATGCCATTCGCCTGCGTTCCGTA
>Ga0182738_1001788_pt1 | contig 26174 bp, 15 predicted proteins | sample eDN5th30CBELigMG_FD_128876 | JGI IMG/M metagenome (GOLD analysis project Ga0182738, IMG submission 128876) | Enriched Miracle-Growth compost microbial communities from Emeryville, California, USA - eDNA 5th pass 30_C BE-Lig MG (version 2)... ...
GTACTGTTGGATTAGGAATATCTATCATATATAACAAAAGATTTATTTCCAATTCAATTCTGATTTATTATTTTCTTTTCATAAAAATATGAAGAAATAGATTTTTTATTCAGAGATCAATTCATTAAAAACTCCTTGAACCGTCATTCAGATCCAAATTGAGTTTATGAAAGGCAGAAAAGATTTTAGAGACAATACTCTATTTTTCGTCGAAAATAATCTGTTTTTAAGAAAAATACTTTGTTTTGAGAAAAAATACTCTGATTTTATACTCCAATTTAGATTACCCAACAAAATATTCTAAAGGATTCAAATGGAAATCTTCATTTGACAGCCAAAAGTAAATATTGCTAAAAGAGTTCATGAAAATTTTTATGACATAAATAAAATGAAAAATAATACCACTTATTCCCTTCCCTTCTCTCAAATTTTACTCATTCAGAATTTTTTATTTTGAATGAAACAACAAAAAAGGGAAAATTCTCTCCTCACTCTGGAAAAAATTATTTGGATTTTGGGGATTTCAGGGTTAACTTTTTTGTTGGTTTCCTTGCGTGATTTTCGAATCAAATATAGTTTTATTTGAATGTATTAATGGACAATTATTTCAAAATTAAAATACACGTATCAGAATATAAAAATATCTTTTTGAAATAAGCAAAGACTGATGGAAAGAAATCCCGAAGAAAATCCTGCTCAGATAAATCCAGATGCAGAGCAAATAGATGTCACACCAAAAGCAGAAAGTTCTGACCAATCTCAGCAAAATCAAACTCCACAAGTCCTCCCAGCTCAAAGTGATGAAGAAAGCATTCAAAGAAGAAAAAGTGATCCTTTCGGAAGCGAAAATTTTTTGGGCAAGCTTGAGACTAAAATCCAAGAAAACCAAAGCCTGCAAAATGAATTAGTGAAAAATAAGCATGAAATTTTAAAAGAAGAGATCAGAGAATATTTCGACAAATTGAGCATAAATGTCCAAAAACAAATTGAGGAAACCAGAGACTCTGTTTTGGCCAAAGTTGAGGCCATTATTCAAAGAGAAACTGGATTTGTCGATTGGGATAGATTCAGAGAAGAGTTATTCAAAAGAAAAGAAGAATATGAGAAAATTGCCGATATTAATCTCCAAAAGAAAGCTTTCGATTCATATTTCGAGTTCTACAACACCACCTTAAAAAGAATTGACTCTACGAATACTAATGCATATAATAAAATTGACTCCACTGCTAAGCTTTTTAAATTCGACGAAATTGTCTTGGAAAGTTTCTTGGTCAACTTTAAATCTCTTTGCACTGTCCTTGAAAGCGATTTCGTGACTAACGTCAGCTTTACCACTAATCACCTTGACCCATCAAAAATCAGACTTGAAGAATTAGTTCAAATCCCCCATCCAGGCGTCTGGTGTGCCACTGAAAAAATCGACAAATTTGATGTATTCATTTTGGGCGGTCGTGACGGAAGAGTCTCAATGTATGATTCAAAGACCTTGAGAGTTTTGGATGCCACTCAAGGAATCAAAATGTTTGTTGGATGCTTATTGTACATCCCTCAACACTCTCTTCTTTTAATCGGAGGTGCAGATGACAAGATTGCCGTTCGTAGAGTTGATGGAAGGAACTTGGGAAGACATGTATCAACGATGGACGCAGAGGGTTATGTCACTTTCTTGCTTTATATTGAAGATGAAGGACTTATTGCAAGTATTGGCACAGACCCTAATATTCGATTGTACCATCCAACAAGTCTTGTTAATGTTGGAAAGATCCCTACATCTCGTAAAGGCTCAAAACCAAGGGGTGGCGCACAATACTTTAAAGATAAGAAGTTGCTTCTCGTTGGATTTGATGATGGCATGTTCCAATTCTATAATTTGAAGACAAAACAATTGGCTTTCGCTATCTTTGTTGAAAGTACCGTCTATTGGGGACTTACCTTCCACGAGCCAACTGGAAGATTGTTTGCTCATACTCATCCTGGAACTGTAAAAGTGTGGAATTTCAAGGGCGACAGACCTGTAGAAGAAACCGCTCTTGAACTTGAAGGAGAAGGGGATAAACCTTACAATATTCGAATTGTTGACAAATATTTGCTCTCTGCAAGCAATAATGAAAAAATATTTGTTTATGATCTTGAAGAAAGAAGAGTTGTCAAGAAGATTGAGGTTCCAAGTTTCAAGGCACAAAGTCTTTTGGTCTTGGAAAAAGAAGGAAGAGTGATTGTTACTGATGAAGATAATGCTAAAATTGCTAGTCTTAGATTACATTAGAGTATCAGGAAAGAATATCATTTTTATAATGTGTGAAGTGTGAAAGTGCATAATATTTCTAGGAAAAAAACTCTCTGCCAATCTCATCTCTTTTGAAATGTTATCATTATAATGATGAAAAAAATTTTTTTTCAGGGTCCTTCTAGAACTAATAATAATCAGGCAAATCTGAAAAAAATTAATTTGTGAATCTCTTGAATATTGAGATCATGACCAGAAATGAGAAGAAAAATTTTTTGAAGGATTAATCAGAAGATATAAGGAAGGGATTAAATTCAAGGCGAGGCGAGACTTTTTTCTGTTCAAAAGCGCTAATTCTGAGCCGAAATTTAAGACAGACTTCAAAAATATAACTCTCTTGTATTCAAGAAAGAGAGGAAAATGAAGAGATTTCATTTAGTCTAAATTTTTGTTCAACGCGAAGCACTTTAAAAGGGTTATAATCTCAGTTGATTTAAAATAAAAGATATTTTTCGACTTTTTGCACGCAGTAGGCGATTCAGAAATTTCAAAGAAATGAGAATTATCCTGGCATAAATTTTAATTAATTCACTTTTAGAAAAATCAATAATTTATCAATAGGCTTCCCACCAAACCATGTCATCTGGCCGGCCTCAAGCTGATTCTAATAAATCTCAAGTCCATTTCGCTGCAAATTTAAATGAAAGATCTGGTCGTGGGTCAGAATATATGAACAGTAACTTCAAATTACTCCAACAAACTCGTGAAGTACAAATTAATGATCCTGACTATGACACTGGAACTGGACACAGTAAATTAAGGTTTGATGATTACTATGCTGGATTGAAAGCTAACGATGAAAATGCAGAGTTGAAAGATGGGAATATTTTTATAAAAGGCAATTTTAGAGATGATATGCAAACATTTATATTACATTGCGTTTTATTACTCGTTGCCATTATCTGCGGAAGCTCCGTCGGTGTCTTTTACTACTATATTCAGCCTACCAATCAACTCCTCAAGGCTTCATGGAGAATGCTTTTTTTGGCAATTTGTGTTTGTCCGTTAGCGGTCATGGAATACCAAAAAGGAAAAGAACGATTCATCTATTCCAAAGAAGCGCTTTTTAACCCTGAAGTTCTGAAGAAAATGCTCTATGCAAGCTTAGGCCACGTTGTCTGGACCATCGCCCTTGTCATTGCAGTGAACCACACAAGCATGGCTCAAGCAAACCTCTTGATCAGTCTCCACCCAATCACCCTCTTGTTAACCAGATTAAACAATAATTCAGGAGTTATTGGGATGCAAAAAATCGGAGGTCTATGCATCGGAATTGGAGTTCTTCTTGTGTTTTTTGACGACAATATTAATTCCTTTACAGAATACGCCAGTTTAAATGAAGTAACCTCAACACAAAGAATTCTTTATGGAAACATTGTTGCATTGCTGGGTTCTGTTGGAGGCGCTCTCTATTTTACGAAAAACCATGAGTTGAAGACTGAATACCCATTTTTCCTGGGGATTCTGATGATATCAGTTCTTGGTTTCTCCATCATTTCGATTCTTTCAATCATTTTTGAGGGAACCTCCTTCTCTGCTGATCCCAATACTGGTATTTTTGGCCTCTTTACAGGAGAATGGTTCGGAGTTTATATTCTAACTATCATTTTTACCGGCTTTGGAACATATATCGGGTATATTGTCTCTTTTAAATACTTTGAGCCATTATTGTTGTCAATCATTCAAAACACCGAGCCAATTTTTGCTGCCTTGCTCGTTGCAATTCTCGGATGGCAGTCAATGCCTGGCTTCCTCACTTCTTTTGCCTTTATCTTGATCATTCCAGGGTTGATTTTGGTGACTCTCGGAAATAGAGAAGGTGATATTAGAGAATATGATATACTCAATGAGAATTTGCATGCTGGTTCACTTGTGATGAGCAATGATCTCAAGCCTGTCAGAGCTTTGTCCCTTTTGAAAAATAGGCAATCAAGTATCGTTGCTCCAATAAGTTGGGAAAAGTGAGAATATATTATTTGTAAATTTGCAAAGAATAAACGTATGGATTTTCGTAATAGTTCTTATTTTTATGATTTCTAACGAAAATCTATACTCCTCTCTCTCTGTCATATAGAAGATTCATAGAAAATAAATCGAATCAATTATTTCAAAATTATTATTGAGCTAAGGTGATAGAAAAGCGCAAAATATAAAATAAAAAATTGTACACAAACTTGATAAAAGTAACAAAAATCATCAAACCTTTACCCTAAATCAGGCATAACAGGCAAGGTTTTATTGTAATAAATATAATTTAAACTGAAAAAGTCTTCCATGCATCATCAATCTCCTACATTTTTGACAATATATCTAGAAGTTTCTTAATAAATTCTATTTTCAAAACATTTTACTTTTAGTTGTTGTACATGTTGAATTGAGATCAGAGTTGGCTTTATCAAAAGCTCCAAGGAGTTCAAGTCTGGCTTTAATCTCGGCTAATTCTTTCGCAACAGCTGTTCTGACTCTATTTCTTCTTTCAGATCGGAATTTTGCAAGAGCCGCGTCTTTCCTATCTTTGAGGATCGAAGAGGCTTCAAATGATTTTTCTTTTTGCAATCTGTTTTGCAACATTTTGCTGCTAATTGATCTATGATTCTCGTCATAGGTTGGCTGCTGATATGTAGAAAATTCGAGACGTGGTGATCTATTATTTGCTTTAGCACTCACAGGGTTTGATATCGAAGCAGGAACATCAGAGAACCTTTTACTTGCGATATTATATTGAACTGATCGCTGTTTTTTATGGGGGTCGTAAAAGTGTTTCTGAGTATTATAGACTTTTGATGTTAAATCATCGGTTTCCAAATCATCTTTGCACAAGATTTGAGAGTTATCCGAGCTTGAAGTTACCATATAATAATGGCCAGCTGAGTTTGTGCGAATGTGATGAGGTGGTAAAAATCCAAAAGTGTTGAGGCCCTGGTTTTGACTTTGGGAGTATGTGAGGTTATCCAACTCTTCCTCCAACTGTTGAGAATAATTATGATGATGTCTTGGTTTCTAGAGGAAAATATTAGCAAAGAGAATTATTGAAGAGAAAACTTACATTGTAAATACTCGTATCGTTCTTAGATTGGGTATTTTTCCTTTTATAAGTGCTAGTAGTTTGTTGTGTTTTATCAAATCTGAGATCTTCACGCCATATCCTAAAAAAGAGTCAAATAAATATTTTTCATTAAGGCACTTGAAGGCTTGAGTTAGCAGCATATAATTTCGTTTCTTGGCAATTCCAGTGAGACGAAGCAAAGTTTGTCTGAGTTTAAAGGCAAACTTTTGTTGATGAGAATTCAGAGTTTGGAATGCTTGATTCAACATTTTCAATCTGTTGAGACTGTTGAATTTATCCAAAATATTTACCATAATGCCAATCTTGAAAACTTGCTCAGGCACCATGACTGACCCATTTCTCATCCTTGACATAAACTGGGAGCCTGGACTATTGATGTCAGTCGAAATTGTGGAAGCACGGAGGTAATCTTGACTCAAGACTTTGGAGCTATTATTAAACAAGTCTTGAGATTGACGGGATTGATACAATTGCTTGGAATATTTATCTTTTGGAACATTAAACTTGAAAGACTGTTGACCAAGGTTCATATTAGAAGGAGAGGGGATGCTAATCCAATGCACTGGACCGTAATTTGGGCCGCCTTCATTTTGGGACCCAACTCTCATTCCTCGCTCAGGGTCATTGTAACGATTTTCAGACATTGAACTTTTATAAGCAGGACGGAAATAATGGTTTGGAAGTTGTCTATGGTAGCTTGAAGGGTCTTCTTCTCCTCCTCTATAATTATCAGATGGGAGCAATCGTTTACTACCATCGCTTTGAAGAGAAGGAGCATAATGCTGAGATCTTGAACTGCCGTATTCAGGCAAATAATCCTGGTCTGCTGCTTTAGGTGACCTGATGGTTTTTTGGGAAAGAATTGAATTGTGCAAAACAGTAGCAGACGGTTTTCGACTGTGATATTGGGAATTATTGCTGGTATGGGTTGGAGTTTGCTGAGGAGATCTCTGAGTTGAAGTTAAATTCAGAGCTTCTGGGCTCAGTTGCGGTGGCCGGAATCTTGCTTGGTTTGTAGCAGAAGAAGAAATACGATTATATCTGGAAGGTCTTGGTTCTTCCTCTTCAGCATCTTCATTTTTTCCGTTGAGGGGATTTCTGAGAATTTCCTTTGATGATGACAAGACATCCTGAACAGAAGCTTGGGATTCTTTTCTTAACTTTCTTTCTTCTTTGTACCCCTTTGAAACCATCATTTTGAGTTGATTTTTTGGAGCAGCATTTCTTTCGCTTGGCGAGTTGTACTGAACAATTTCATTTTCATAGTATTCTTCTGATGCCATAAATGGGCGAATTTGGTGGTGTTCTGCTAGGTTTTCGCGAATAGCGCTTGTCGAATCTGGGAAAATTTGATCTGTGCGAGCAGAGTCAATTCCGCGACAAGAGAGCTGCATGCTGTTTTGGAATGAGTTGAATCTTCTATTCTTCAAGTCTATTTGTTGGAAGCTTCTGGAGTGTATTTGATTTTCTCTTGGTGAGCGATTATATGATGAATCAAAGTGGTTTATTTCCAAGGAATTATGCTTCTGAATAGAAAGAGATTTCGCCTTGCCATGGTGCTTACTTTCAGGAGCATTGAGAGTTTTAGTTATTCTGAGCTCCTCTTCTTCTTCATTTGGTCTAGCAATGCTTTTTGAATACAAATCTTTTTTATACAAATTCTGAGTTGGTAAATGGTTATCTGAAGACTTCTTCTTTGAAAATGGTGTGATCGGGCTCTGGAATGTTTCAAGTGGCTTTCCAGGATCATACCTTTTGAGGTCATCTCTATTTGTCATGAAATCTTCAGTATCAGTGATTAACCTTGACTTGAAATCAACACTATTTCTTGGAATAGGGCTTGGACTGATTCCTTCATTATTTCTAGAGTGATTTAAAATTTTGGAATTTTCAGTGTTCATTTTTGGCTCTAATCTTTCCCTCTCAGGAAGAGCTTTCTTATTTCTGTTAAATTCTTCAAAGTCTTCAGTCTGATCCTGCATTTCTCTGCTGAGGCTTGGGCTTTGGTGTCGTCTTGTAAGACACTCTTCTTCCTCTTCTTCATAGATAATAGGGCTAACCTGCTCCTTCAGATCTGGATAAACATTTGAAATATTATTTTTTGGCTCTGTTCTCAAATTCTCGAGAAACTCTTTATTTTTTGTTATTCTCAATTTGCCAATTTTTTCTGGCTCCTCTTGCTGTGGCGCCTCTTCTTCCCTCAATTCATTTAGCTTGATGTTTGAGATTTGAACCCCCCTTGGACTATTTGATATTTGGACTCTGGGACTATTTTGAGATGATCGAATTTTTCCAGGAACATTTTGTTGCTCTTCCTGTTTCTGGAAATTACTTTCGTCATTTAGATTTTTGAGCGGAGGAGGAGGAACAAAGGTATTCTTTGATACTGCATGAACTGGAGAAGCTTGGGACCTAATTGAGCCAACCTTCTTGCTACTGGACCCTTGTTTTCCTTCGTTGGTATAACTGAACACAGCATTCACTTTTTTCGCGAGTGAGTTTTGGATTGAATCAATTTGTTCAGGAATACTTTGTTGATCTGGAGAAGCACTTCTAAATCTAGGAACTTCAGGCTCCAAAGAGACTTCGTCATGTTGGCTTCTTCGAGCTGAGTAGGCTTTAAGAGCGAGTAAACCTTGAGATAGTCTGAATTTTCTGTAGGTCAGTCCAAAACCATGCATGCGTTCAGCGAAAACAATGGCATAAGCATGTTTTTTATACACACTAGATTCTCCAGCTTTTCCAATGTAATTCAAAGCATGTCTTAAACTCTCACGCGCTTTCATTTCAATCAGGTTCGCAAATAACTTGAGAATATTCTTGGAAGAAGAAGATGTAATTATTTCTTCAATTCTTTGCTGGCTTCTTTGACGATTTGTGTCTCCACCTTGGTCATATTTTTCTGTGTAAAGTCGAATGGAGGCAAAACTTTGAGCTTTTTGCCGAATCAAAAGCAACTTCAATACTCCAACCAAAGCCAGAGGCTGCTTAAAAGCCGAACGCCTCTTTCGATATTTCCTGAGAGCATCAAAAAAGCTTCTTTGGGCTTTTTCTGATTCTTCTTTGAGCTTATTGAATAGAATTTGAGCGGCACACTGCTGAACAAAAGATTGATGTTTTTTCATATTCAAGAAAAATAAGAGCTGTGTCAGCCCAGTCTTTAAGTTGCTCTTGACTTTAATGTCAATATTCAACAAAACACGCTTGAATGCGCTCAGTCTGATTTGAACTTGTTTATTTGCAAATGAATTATGGTGCTTTATGGCGTCCAGGGCTCTTCTCAGAGACTTATTTTGCTGATGAGTACAAAGTCTAAAGAGTCGTTGCCCTTGGATTTTTCTTCGATAGTTGAGTTTTAGAGCTTTGAAACCGGATTTGGAGAGTGTCTTTGATAAAACTTGAGCAAGATATAAATAATTCTTGTATTTTCTTTGATTGATTGCGCAGTTCGTAACCAATTGGGATAATGCAGCCTGCTTATTGCTGACAGAGCGACACAGGAGCACAGTAAATAAAATATAAGCCCCTCTATAGAAACTTTCTGTCCCATTCAGAGTGATATCATCATGATTTGTACTTTTCCTGAGGCTTCCTCTTCTCTTGGTCGTTTTTGGAGGAGACGTTTCTCTTGTATAATTCAAACTACTTGCTGATCCGCCTTGTTCAATTCTGATTGGACTATCTGAAGTGACCAGGCCACTTTTTCTTTTTCGTTCAGAAAGCACTCTTACAAGTGTATCCTTGATAGATTCCTTGCTTTTAAATGGACTTCTGAATGTACTACCACCATCTTTTGCACTGATGCTGTGTTCCAGACTGCTTGAAAAGGATTGATGATGCAAACGATCCTCAATATCATCGCATTGTTCTCCACTCTCAGTCTTTCGTTCCTCATATTCTTTTGGATTATTATTCTGGCTTTTGCCACCAAAATATTTTTTTTTATTTGAAGAATTCTCTTTACCCTCAGCAGTTGCAGCAGGGTTATTTAATAATCGTTTTCGGTTTTCAAGTTCATTTAGGAAAGCAACATTTCCATCATTATCGATCCAACTATTCTCCTCTAGCGCACTTTCTTGTTCTTCATTCAAAGATTTGTAAGACATATCAGGGTTATTATTGATCTCGACGAGTTTTTTTCTAAGCAGTCCCAAAGTTCCGCCATCTTCTCTTACGTTTTTTGGGCTGGGGTATGTTCTTACTGCGTTGTTAAATTTAGGACTCTGTGTTCCGAAAAAGTGAGCTCTATCAATATCCTCAGAACTATGCGTCTCAAGCCTTCCAAATGTTCCAATGGTTTCTCTATCTTCTTCATCATTCACGCCAAGGTCCTGAATACCGAGACCGGTTCTCTTATTCTTGTAATTATTTCGATGATATTCCTTGATCTCGTCAGCTTCGTTGAACTTTTGGAGCAAAATTTCTGGTGGTCTCTTGTCCTTTTTTCTTTGGTTGTTGCTCTCTATCACATCATTATATAAATCATTCACCGGCAAGTCTTCCAATTTTCCAAACACTTCTTCATTTGGCATCTGAGAAGGAGTTTTTACCAAGAGCTTGGAGTACCTTGGAGGCTTTCCTCTTGGTGTTGTTTGTGTGCTGAGCCTCACTTGGGAAACGAGTTTATATTTACAGAGATATTCAAGATCAATCAGCTTAAACAAAATGAACTTTTCGCTGTTTGGGCCCAAAACAATCTGCAAATTAGTTTCTTCTTCCTCAGCCCTTGCTTCCATCGGGCTCTCTTCAACAGCTCTGAAAGCATCACTTGGGATAATAATCAGGTTCTTTATGAGTAGCTCAATGTCTTCGACCAAAGTGTGCGTTTTACTCTCATTTTTATAGTAAAACCACATCAGTCCTGCAGTCATTCCGACCGAACGAACGATATCAGCACATCCGGCTTCATCATAGTCTTGAGTTTCTGACTCTCCCTTTTGTCCTACCCTGTCATCCCAAGAGATTTCGACCAAATCTTTTATCAAAGTATTGAGAAAAACTTCCAAATCCAGTTCTTGATATCCATGGATTGCCAGTTTCTCTTCAGAGTAGAAAGATATCGTAAAATCCTTATACAATTCTTGTGCCCAGTGCATCTCAGTGAGAATAATATATGTTCCTTCCTCCAAGTTGAGTGTCAATTGAGTATTTCTAGCTCGGGAGAGTGTTCCATCAACAAATTTCAAGCTCATATCTGGCATGAGCTGAGCAATTATTAATCTTACAGGAGAATATGTGTAGATAAAGTCTTCAAGGTTCCCATCAATTCTGCTTTGGATATGACTGTGCGAGATTGAGGATAACTCTAGTGAAGTATTCAATGTATTCTGAGTGAGATCCAATGTCTCAACTTTGAATATGGGGTTTGGCTCCTCGTAGTAATTAAACTCGGCACTTGTTTTTGGCACAAAACAGCGGGCATCTTTTTGATTCACTGAAACAAAAACCTCCATTGGCTTCGGTAGGACTAACTTTAGTGCGGTGTGCTGAGTTTCTGAGTCATGCCGAACTCTCACAGAAGCATATTTGTAAGACTCCCTCAGCTGTACACTGCAGAAATCGTGGTACTTTTCCCTTAATTCATGGATGCTCAAAATGATTTCTTGATCCTGCTTCTGGTCTGACAAATTTTTTAAGCTGAATTTAGCCGTTGCGTTTCGATTTTGCTTGTTATCTTTGATAATCTCAGTGATTAAGTGGAAAGGTTGTGATTTGTTGTCACTGAAGTTCTCTCTTAAAAAGCAAGTTACTATGTCTTTTTTCTTGATAGAGTTCTCTAAAAATGTCTGTAATTCTCGATTGGTCAAATCTTCACCGAATTTCTGGTAACATGCTCCAGTCAGATCCCTCATCATATGTTCATAGCACCCAGCACTAAGTAAGTCATATGCTCCAATACACTTTGCAAATGCTTTCTCCAGTATAAAAGGCCATAATTCTTGAAAAACTCCATTTGATGTTGTGATAAACGCAGGTCTTTTTGACTTTTTCTCGACTAAAACATATTCATCTAAATGAAGAAGACGCCACTCGCCAGTATCACACAACAACACGTTGTATATATCGCTCGATTCTGCGCTCTTCCTGACAAAAATTCGATCAAGCAGATGTGGGTACAAAGCGATCACTCTCAACACATCAAGAAAATAGTGGTGCTGCAGCGTGTTGGAGTTGTAGTCTAGCGTGTAATTGTAAGGGTTTATGAGAGGGATGGAGTGGAGGGAAGGATGTGATGAAATTGGCAGAAAGGTGAGATATCGTGAAAGTTGAGATTTGGGGTTTCTTGACAAAGAATGAACGCTTGGAGGGAATTCAGCATCAACAAAGCGAGGACTAGTAATAGTTTGAAGCTGGTTTTTGGGTTTATTCACACGGTTTGGAGAACTCATTTGACAATAACCAGATGATACTTGTACTTTTTCAAGTCCTAATAATCGACTCAAAAATTCAGAAAACTATAAATTTTAATTTTTAACGTCTTCCGTTTAAAAACTATTGAATATCATGGATATCATGAATGTCAATTCACTTTTTACTCTCCTTCTTTTGGCATGATCATGCATGAAGAATCATCCTTCAATGTTTTTTCTGCCTCCTGCTTGATCATTTGTGAGAATAATTTTTTTTAACAATTATTTTCCATGAAATGATGAAAAATTTTTTTCTCATATTTGGAGACAGATGAAGTTGATTGAGTTCAAAACTTTGTGCTTACCATTCAACAAAAGAAGTATAATCTAGTTTGATACAGGTCTTTAAAACTAAATTTATTTTTTCGATTTTAGTTGATTAAATAAATAGAAAAGACATTCGGAGTTCATTATTCGAGTTTAAGATTATTACATAAAATTGCCAGGAAAAAAATGCAAAGTATTTTTGAATCGGACCTCTTGAATTTTATCACCAATAAACGCCCTCGAAAAGCTTCTCGTTATAATGTTTCTTCAGACATTAATACCAACCAAGAATATAAAGGCAATGTCTCCTTGATCAAAATCGAAGTCAAAGAAGGTACGTATCTCGAAAAGCCGTATTTTATCGAATAGCAAACAAAACACTATCCTTTGTGACTAAACAAGGAGAAAGACTAACTGATTTGCGAGTCCATATTCTGAAAAAACTTGAAAATATCCTCAAAGTTGTCCTCAGTCCAGAAATCAAAGAAGCTTTTTTGTTCTACATTGACAAAGAACTGATTCCAGAAACCAAAGAAATGATGGATCTCGAAAAATTGCTCAAAGAGGTACTTGTTGTGAATTTATCCAAGTCTCAATCGTGAATAGATTTATCCTCATCACCCAAAATGTTTTAGTGGCGATGTTGTTACTCTCCGCCTAAAAATCAACAGTTTAAAAAAAGAGTATGAACTCTTAAAAATGATTCTTCCCCGATTTAAAACACAAACGACTGTCAATAGTTTTGTTATTCGACAATTTGTCAAAAACCAAAATCGGATCAAGAATCGCATCATCAAAATCGAACACAATCCTGGTAAAAAATCAACCTTGTTTCATCTCATTCCCATAGATTACTACACTCTCAATTTGTACAATTCGAGAGGAAATCTCAAAGAGTCTTTTATTATTCGAGGGCTTATGCTGCAGTATAAAGGAGAAATGAATATTCAGGAAGAAAATTATCATGTTGTTAAAATTGACAACCTGAACCCTGGAGAGGAAAATGATCCGCCAATTGCCGACATTTATTTCCTTGATGAAAATGACTTGGCTCAATTCTTAACAGGCATTGAGAAGGTGAGTAAAATCAAAGAAGATTCATTTGAAGAAAATGAGATTGCGCCTGGAGAGAGCCCCGAAAATGAAGTGCAGTTCCTGAATACTTCCCTCGAACGGACTTCCTCGAAGGATGGTGGTGATAAATCGAACCCAGATTCCAGAAGAAGCTCCAAAGAAGATGTTCCTGGAAATGCAAAGATTTCTTCAACTGGAAGTTTGCAGGAGATTGAGCCTGTCAAGAGATTCGAAAGTCTCAAAAGATCTGAAACTGAAATTGATATAAGGCCTCCCGAAGAAGCAAAAGCAGCTCTGAAGCATAGTCTCACTTTTAAAAGATTTGGATCAGAAGGGAAAACAGATTCGGAAATTCAAAGAGCTATCAGAGAAAAGCATAAACTTAAATTAGATCAGCAAGAATTTTCAGTAAAAGTCCATGGGACATTTGGAATAAAGCATAAGAGAATCTTGAGACTAAATGAGGATTTTGAATTTGTCTTATTCAAAAAGGAGGAAAATGAAACTTATAACTATATGTCACATCTCCCCATGTATGATGTCCTAAAAGTCAAACCAAGAGGTCATGATAACTCCAAAATTGAATTTGTCTTCAAAAATGACGTAAATGATAGGATTATTCCATTAACTAATCAAGATAGAAAAAATACTCTAAACCTTTAAAGATGGATTTTGAAAGTCAGCCTGATGGTGATAAATTTGTTGAATTGATGAGGAAAATTGTGAAATTATTCACTTGCTCTTCAAATTCATTCAAGACGGAAAAAGAACAAAAAGACAATGATAAAACGTACTCATGGTTGATTGGACCAAAATCAGATCAGATTAATGTTGAATTTGAGCATGGAGAAATGAAAGCAATCCAATTTAAAATTGTAAACATCTCGAGTTTTGGAGAATCCCAAATTGCTCACATTAACCTCGTCAATTCAATTCTTTCTCTGAAACTGGCAGACGTAAATTTTTGAAGCAACACTTCTCTTATTATTTCATAGAATACAATTGAGAAGAAAATTGGTTTAAGAGATATCTTGTATTGTGAAACAGATTCGAAAGACCCAAGAGCTTTGAATCTTGTTTTGAAGAACAAAAAGTACTCGTTCTTATTTTGTGACAACAGAAGTCGCTTGCTTTTTGAATCTGCTATTTATGATACAACAATGCCTCAGTATAGACTTGCTCTGACAAAAAATTATGAGCTTGAAAAAATAAAAGTTTATAACACCACTTTTAATGCTGGCAACTCTTTGCCCACAAAAGATCTTGACCTTTGGCTGAAAAAGAGTAAAGAATGTAACGTTATAGCAATCGCAGTCCAGGAATGTGACACTGCTGAGTGGCTTGAAGCAATCCAAGCCTACTTTGCTGGAGAAAACTTTGTTCTTGTCACTCTAGTTACAATGTGGAGAGTAATAAATTTGGAAAATTATTTTGAAACTTTTCTAGATGTTACTTTGCGTCTTTGTGACTTCTGAATATGCTCGCTATGTCAATACCATTGATAGTGGAAATAAGCCAACAGGGATCGCAGACCTTCTTGGAAACAAAGGAGGAGTCGCAATCAGCTTTCGCATAATGGAAACAAGCTTTTGCTTCATTGGATGTCATTTAGCTGCTCAGCCCGAAAAGATGCCCTTACGAAAAGCAAACTTTTATAATTTAATGAAATACCTGCGTCTTGGTGATGATAAACTTGAAATGACTGCCACCTTTGACTACCTTTTCTTTATGGGAGATGTCAACTTTAGATTAGATTGTAAAACAAAGTTTTTAATCAATTAATTTTACGAAGGTGATTTCTATTATGCTCTGGATGCTATTAATAAAGGAGAGCATGAGTCTCTCATTTCATTTGATCAGTTGATTCGAGCTCAAGCCAATGATAATTTCATGACAATCTTCCAGGAAGAAAAACTCAGTTTTAAACCAACTTACAGACGTAACAGAGAAGATACAGGGTATAGTAACAAGAAAAACCAAGCACCTTCATGGACTGACAGAATATTCGTCAAAACTCGCCCATGTCGTCCTGCTGAAATTCTTGAATATAATTCTGTCGAAATGTTTTTCCTCAGGTAATCGTTTGGAATTCCTCATTATCAATATTTTCTTTTTCTGTAGTGATCATAGACCGGTTTATTCAGTAAATACATGCAGAATTGATCCTCCGTTCTTGCCAAAAAGACCTTTATATTTGAGGGATCCCAATTATATGGGCGTTTTCAAGTTTGTCGAATTGACATTCACTTATAATTATTTCCTTCATGAACAAATGAACGATATTGAAGAGCCACTTTTCTGGCCATTAAGTATCATCATTTATTTCAGGGCAAGATTCCTCAGTAAATATGCAACGACAATTCCAATTGAACTCAAGGCAATTCCTGGCTCAGTCGTCTGGGACCAAAAGATGATCCCACTTTTATATTCTGTCATTGCAGACCGCAAGTATCTCAAAGATCATAGCATTTTGGCTATTGTTAAAGCTCGTCGTGATGAAGATGATTATGAATCGACAATGGGTATTTGAAAGAAGGAGATATTTTTGAAAACTAAAAATTCCATTTTAGGACAAGCTGATATTCCACTAACAGCATTAATGGAAAATCAAGGAGCCAAAACTGAGTTTAAAACTTCTATTCACCTTTATGGCAGATTATTTGGCACTCTCAAAGGTTTCATAGCTTGAAAAATTCCCTTTCTCTAAAATATTCTATAGGCACACTTCTCTATGAACTCCCTCAATAAAACCAATCTTTTTCTTTTTACTCTTAATTTCAAATCTTTGTATTTTTAATCAATTTATTTATCAAAAATTTAAGAACCAAAGTTTGAGAAAATTATTTGAGAAGAAATTTGGAATTTGTTGAATTTTTTTCCAAATAGAAGACGTCAGATAAGACTGTAAAATATACAAAATATGTAAAATATAAACGAACCAGGAAAATACATAAATTGAGGTGAAATTCGAAGCAGAAAATATAAAGATTAAACTTTAATTTTTCTTCCTCAATTTAAATGTGGTTAATTAAAAGCCAAGGAATCATCATTTTGTAAACAGCTGTACTCTTGGTCAATTTCAGAGGGATATGAAAGTAGCAGTAAAACCTTAATCACAACTTTTCTTTTAATATTTAAAGAACTTCATGAAATCAGCATCGAAGCAAGGTTCATCAGTAACATTTTGTGCTTCAGGGCCACAATCACAACGCATATTGAAAAATGAGTCGATCGAGGCAGGCTCAGTTGATTGAGCCTTTGCTTCTTGCTTTTCACGGAGCAAATCTGATGCTTGTTTCAATTTCTTTTTGAGTTCTTGATTTTCACTCATCATAAAGTTCACCATAGCCATCAAGGTTTCTTGCATGTTATTTTCCGGATTTTTAGGTAAGGGAAGTGCCTCAGATGGAGCACTTGAAAAGTCTGTTTGCTTTTCTTCTGTTGATTTATAAATGGTGTCCCAATCAACGACCTTGCTTGCAAACTCGTTGTTTGAAGAGAAATCTCCCAAGTTAGAGATGGTGTCTGACTTGCAGTCTTGGCTTCCATACTTTTCCTGTTCTTGGTTTTTAAGCAAAGACGCATCTTCTTTCTTTTGGTATTTAACGGTCACTTCTTCAATCTCCAAATCATCATCGTCATCGGCAAAAGAAGAGAGTCTCTTTTGAGAGTTGAGTTCTGCGATTCTTTGATGGTAGTTGAACGCCTTTGAGTGTTGTTTTAATTGGGCATAAGTAATAAAGGCCTTATCGCAGCCTGGGTAGTCACACTTGAAGATTTTTTCAGCTGTATGTTTGAACAAATGATATCTGAGAGTTGATTTGGTGGTGAATTCGGCCAAACACTCAGGGACTGGACAAATGAAAGGAGTTGTGGTGTTGTGGATCCTGGCATGGTTTTTGAGGGCATCAGCTCTTTTGAAATTTTTGCCGCAGTTGGGGAAAGTGCAGGTGTGCATTCTTTCTGATGAGTGGATAGTAAGGTGACGCTTGATCTCAGACTTGAATCTGAAAGTCTTGCCACAGCCAGGGATAAGACAGTTGAAGATCTTTTTGTTGTTTTCCTGGATTTCTTCGTAAAGCTTGTTTTGTTGAGGAGATCCTGAACTGACTGAGTCTTGGATAGAAAAATTGAGCTGCTGGTTTTTCATCATAGTTTTTCGTCGAATTTTGAAATATTGCAGAAATTTTTCGTTTTATAATTTTAGAGGTTGAGTCAATTTAAAAAAGCTTCTGATTTGCGGTAAGCTTAACTATTTGAAGGTTAATTTGATTAAAATTAGTTCTGGTTCAACTCTTTGCTTTTTTTCTGCCTTAGATAGGAGCCCATTTCAAAAAATCTCTTTTAAATATGCCTCTTCTTTTCATGTTATGATATGCTCTGAAATTTTTTTTCGATTCTAGAACTTTACTATGTTATATTCGATATCGATCATGTGAATGTCCAGAAATTTCTGGCTGTTGCTCCCAATCTTGACATTATTCCCTTGTAGTTCATTTAAAATGAATTGATTCACGTCTTTTTCTGCATTAAGAGCTCGAATACCGAGGCAAAGTGAAATTCAATATTCTGCGAATGAATTCCACTTTTCGAGAAGGAACTCGGGTCATTCTGGCTAATCACATCATAATCTTGTAAAACAATGTTGAATATGTTTTGCCTCACAGGTTTCGGGTCCAAAGATTTCCCTTTGCAGGAGTTCAAGTTCGAAGTTGGGATCTTCCGTGTGTATTTCGGTCGAAAAATAAAATTAAAGCTGCCTAGCCCATTTCGCCTGCTAATATTTTGCCCACTCTATAATTAGAATTAGTCTCGATGGGAACAAATCTAAATATTTAATAAAATTTGTGACGTTGATCCTAAAGTCTGAATAACCTCTTTCTAAAATCATTTGCTTTGTTTAATCTCTCCCTCTCTCTGGTTTTACTCAACTCTTTTCAAATTAAATATTCTGGTTGAATAAACGGCGTAGCTGAAGTTTTTGATTGTCCAAATATCGATCTCTTTCTCTTTGGAAATTTTTTCTTCTATCGAATATTCGAATTCATTTTCCTCAATTTAAAAGAAAATATCTCAAAGGAAAAATGTTTTGGAGCATGAGAGAGGAGAGAGTCATCACCGATATTGAAAATAGTTTTGATGAATTTGAATAAAAGATAAAATACTTCCCCCTTTTTTAGCATCGGAATTGTCGCCGATTCATTTCAATTGAACAGTAAGTAGATAATTAATTTATTTGAGAAGCTCTCTGTGTCTATTTTATGAATTGAATGAAATGAAATATAACTTTTGTGAGATTTAAATCGGAGAAATCTTAAATTTCCTCATTCAGTATGTTGATATTTCGAGCCAGTTTATTGAAGCAACCTCTTCTCCTTGGAATTTTTTGGATCAATTTTTCGAGTCAAAAAACGTAAGTTTTTTTCTTTACTAATCTCTAAATCTTCGAAAGATTGTCAAATTCAAAGCTTCTATTTTTTTCCTTTTCAAAATGGGATTTGTTTTGTTTTATTCGAGAGTCTCGTCAGAACCTCTGTCAAGGAACATCAAAAATCGTATTTCAAAAAGAATCAATAAATTTACGAATCATTCATCTTGGAGGAAAAGCCAGGAGTATAGATAGACAATTTTTGACAAATGGGGCCCAGATCTTTTAGAGAGTCTTAAATGAAGTTTTGTAAAAGAGAATTTCAGAGAGGCTGAACTTTGTAAAGAATGATTTTTTTACTCGATTAAAAAGAAAAATTAACTTTATGAGAACTCCACAAGAGTTTTTTTAACTGGTTAAAGATTAATTTTCTGCCTTGATCATCGAAAAAATTCATGCAGTGTCGGGTATTTAGTTTTTTTTTCCATAAAAAGATCATATCCAGTCTTTCATCGCCAGAAGAAATCTTGTTCCACATTCAAAGAGAACCTTTTTCTAGCACAAGTTCAAAAGTTATTTGGGATTTCAATTGCTTTTCGGAAAGATTCTGACCTAGAAGCAGCATATCTCTTATTGGGGTCCGGTCCGGTACTCTTCATACCTTTCAAACTGGACAAGTAGAATAACAAAAAGAAATCTTTGGAAAGAACTTTTTCAAAGAGATTTTTGGCGTGGAAAATATTTTTCGGTCTGATATTCATCTTCTTTCAGATAAAGAGAAAATTTTTTCCCTCCACTTTGAAATTTATTCTTCACAAAAATGTCAGTTTCTGATGAGACAGACAGTTTATTCTCTTTTTTGATGAGGCCCCTTGGTTCATAAAATTAGAAAAATCTTCTCTCTTTTTCTTTGGTGAACTTGTTCTCCTACAGAATTCTGTCAAAATCAGATTTTTCAAGATTTTTGTTTTGTAGGTTTCGGAATTTTTTCTGGTCTTCAATTGTTGACAGAAAGCATTTTTGTTATCAAAAAGTTTTGTGAAAGGTTTTCATCAAGAAATCTCTCTTTGATCACCTCAAAGACGGATTGAATGATGTTATGATGAATTGTTGATATTAAAATTAGAGAGAAAATCTTTATTTTTTAAATCAACAGTTGAGAGAGGTAAATTTATAAAAGAATTTATTAGACTCGTCGGATATTTGCATTTAGGTTCAAATTGTAGGTTAAAAAACTCGAAAGAATTGGTTGGATCCTTGAGATTGAATTCAGAAAATTCCTTTAAAAATTTTCTCAGAACTTGAGTGAAAGGTTTCATTCTCAATCCTATTTTTAATTTTTGCAGGAGAAAGATTTTTTTAGGGTCACATCATCATTGAAAGGGGATGATTTCACCATCCATTTCATCTCGAAATATCAGACCAAGTTTGTTTAGTTTCTCATATTTAGAAAAATAAATAATCTCAAAAGAACATCGTTTTTTTCTCATCTTAGTTTTTTGTGTTTGAAATAAATCTCATACATGAGTTCTATTGTATTGTATCATTTCTTTGTTTTTTCGAATTGTTTGCTTTTGTAAGGATAATAAATAAAATGTCTTTAAAAAGGAAATGACGCAGTAATATACTGGGGATATAACAAATTAAAGACAAGCAAATGTCTTGATCAAAAGGCAGTCATTCGTTCCTTGAAAAACTTTATCATACAAACCCAAAAAGTCAAAGAAACCTGTTGGAAGAGTAATTGATGGAATCTGTAATTTCAAAAGTAAGCATCACAGAAATCCCTTAAATCTTTGTCCGAAAGAAGGATAAAATGTTAAGATTGGATGACGCAAAGTCCATATTAAGATTTCTTTTATTAACAGTTTTTAAGCGAATTATTGAATGGAATATAAACTGGCTAAGAACCACAAGCAAAGGTTGAAGTTCTTTGAAATCAGTTTTTTCAGAAAACTTTATTGTAATTAATTTGTGCAGATACTATTTTATGCGCTTTTTAAAAAACAAAGTAATCTCGAAAATGGCCCTCATGCCTCCACAACACGAGAGTAGTGAGGAGGAAGACATTGTCGAAACCAAAGTAAAAGTAGAGGAGCCCCAAAAACTCCCGATGCCAGAGCCTCCCAAGAAAAAGGAGAGTTGGAGAGACCCTCTATCCAACTACCTGAATTCCAGATCATCAGTTTTTACCCTCAACTCCGAAAGCCAAGAAGCTACAACCAACAGCAACACCAAAAACATCGTCAAAAACTATGGAAAAGCCATGTGTTCGTTTGCAGCGTCTAATCTGTCTCTTCCATACCTTGAAATAATCGTAAAATCGGAAAGAATTAAACTCGACCGATTCAAAGAGTACTTCCGCTGCAAAAAGGAGCTGGTTGGCAGCATCGAGAGCTTCAGGAACTTGTATATAGAGGATGCAACTGATAACGAAGAGATTAAGGCTTTCAAAAGGATTTTTCAGAAAATATCAATTATTTTCATAAAGTACTTTTCAGTGAATTGGATTTTTAACGGAAAGCTCACCCAGAAGCAAGCACACTTGAAATACAGATACAAGATGTTGCGTCGTATTCAAAATCCAGAACAGTTCACATATCTGAAAGGATAAGGTAAAATACATAAATACAGCTGATCTTATTTATTGTGTTTGTCCATATTTATCTTTTGAGAAAACCCAAAATTATGTACTAAACCCATTTTACATCTATGTTGTTTATTTCTTAATATATATATTTCGTGTTTTATTGTTTCCATTTCAAATCAACACCTTTGAAACACCCAATTTGAACCATCATATTGATAGAATATGATGTAATATTTTTGTTTGCTACTCTGTCATCTTGAAATAATCTTTCATTCAAAACTTTGCTCTCTTTCTTGGTGATTTAAATCACAAAAATTTTTTTTTTAATTCGAAAAAAAAAAATCTTGTCTTGACAACCATTACGATCACTACTTATTCGGAAGTGGAATTCCTCAGATATTATGATTTTATATCTCATCAACTGAAAAGATTAGTCTAGTTTCATTTTTAAAGTTGAGACAATTTGCAATCAAACGTGATAAAAAAGGGATTGAGATAAATAAATTTTTTGAGCGAGTTTTAAATTTTACTTTTAGTCTTCATTTCAAGTGAATGGATCCTGAGCCAAATAATGAACATAAAAAAGTTTTCTCCCTCTCGATCGATTTGAGAGAAATTTATCTGTTGACTAGTTCCGACCGATTTTTTTTAATCATTGGTCTGATGAGAAAATATTTGTTGGAATTTTTTATTTTGATAAAAGGTATGAGGCTATTTCTATGGAAATTGTGATTTACGAGGGAACTTTTTTTTGGAGAAATTAATTTAAATCAACTTGAAACAGAGCCTACGCCATCCTTTGAATAATCTCTTTAGCTGAATCCTTAAAGCTTGTTTCGTCTCTTTCAATTGAGGAAATGCTAGTTTGACAATAAAAACCTCTCAACAACAAAATTATAAATCTATCCTTTATTGAAATTCCATCTTCATTTGTTCAAGACCTCCATTGACTTTGTGAGGAAATTTTATCAAAATCAGTTCTGTCTATTTCTTCATTATCTATCTCCCTCCCGATAACGCGAAGGAGGATCCCTCTTCCTTAGCTCGAAAAAGCTAGCGTTCTCAACAAACGCATGTTTCACCTTTTCGGGTTTTTTTAGGTTTGAATAATTAGAATCTTAATGTCTCTTTGAATTCAAATCTGCAGACTACTGTATAAATCCTTCCTCCCTCCATCTGATTGAGAGAAGAATATAGAATGATCCTTGAAAGAGGGACTCCATTTTAAGAGAAGTTTAGGTGATATTAACAACAATACGTCTATTCTATTTTGGAAATAAACTTTTAAATACTTATTTGCCACTGATTAAAAGGTTTATTAAAACAAAGACTGATTTTGGCGCGGAAAACTTTTTGAAAGGTAATATATCTCTGAAAACGATATAAAACCCTGACTGGCAGACAAGAAACGCTTTATCTTTTCTTTTTGTGGAAGATAGACTCGAAACTTTTATGGTGAGAAAGTTCAGAAATTTCGGATTTAGAGACGTGTCGAAGATTTAATTATTTTTCCAAGTTAAGACGCAATACTGATATCCAAGTACTTATATGTTTGATTTACAAAAACGAGGGAAAATTTTCTCTTTGATGAAGTTGAGATTTTTTGTTGAAAAAAGAAAATCATCAAGGGGCATTTCTCATCAAAACTGGAATGAAAAAGAAAGTTTATCTCTTAGTTTCAATTAAAAATCCTGAAGGTTCTGTTTGTACAAATTTACATTTTTAATAAACTCCATAGGATAATATTGATATATGCTTATCAAGAACTCAAAGAACAGGAGATTAGCGTTTTCCCTGATGAATCCATAAATTAAACGGATATCGAGAAAAACTGTCTGGAAGGTTTATCATTATTTGTGATTTCCCTCTGTCAATATCTTGAAAATTGCGCTCTTTTTTTTTTCCACTACAACTTTTTTTTCATAGATTAATTTCTAAAAGTCCAAAGTAGGACCATCTTTCAAGATATCTTTCTTTATTATTATTTTACAGGACCTCAGGTTCTCTTTCGTTTCTGAGAAAACTTTTTCCTCTTGAAAATAGTTGAAAGAAGACTCTCAAAATTTCCATGAGAGAATTTCATAGAGATACGGTGGAATTTGTATTTCGACGAGTTCACTTTTCTTAATTAGGTTCCTCCCGAGTTTATTAATTTTTTGATCGAGATTTTAGCGCAAAAATCTTGTTGGCTGTTTTATTGAGTTTGCAATGTTTAAAAAGTATTGTTTCCAAAAATAACCATGAGATTCAACGGGTTTTCTTGTTTTCTGAGACTTATCAAAACCATTTGCGTGAAAAGGGGAGTAATGATAGAGATGTGTTGAGTTTGGCGGGATATCTTTTTTTTATAAGGAATTAGGCAAAATTGCCGCGATATGAAAATTAGAACCATTGAGATTTTATTTCAGTTTTTTATAACCCGCTCAATTGACGTTTTTAGAGATAAAGCATGGCCTAGGATTAAAATTTATAAAATGAGTCAATTGAAATATCAGAGGTTTTCTTAAGATATAATTCAAAATTATTTCTTTAAGCTAAAAAACATCCACCTGTCTCATGAGCTCTCCCTTTTTCCCTGTTGGTCTCGGCATCGATCACCAAGATGACGAACAAGTTTTTTACACCGTGATCGAAAGACTCAAAGCTCAGGATGCTCTTCCCTCTCATTGCTTCCTTAAAGAAATCCCATTCTTCAACATCCCTCAACTCTCAAGAGAAACTCAGATGAAGGAGCTCTTTGAGAAGTGCTTTAACCCAGATCTTTGCAAGGAGTTGTTGAAGAATGTCGTCCCAATGACTGAAGGCGCCCAATACAGAATGATCCCTCAAAACCTTTCCCCAATTTCTGTCATGAGCTTCGGCCAGATTGTCCTTTTTAAAGTCCTCCCATGCTCCGATTCCAATTGTCTTAACTGCCCTCGAGAAATCGCAACCCACAACCAGTACAAGGATTTTGAATACGAATGTCCCTTCTATCACCACGAAAGAGATAGAAGAAGACTTGTCATCACCCCCAACCTCGAAGAAGAGTTTGCCTATAAAGCCAACTACTTTGAAGAAGGCAGACGCCGCGGAGGAAAAGAAAAGCACAGTCAAAACTATTTTGAATCAATGTTCCATCCCCTCTACTACAAAATGTTCCGCTGCAAGCGTGACTTCTGCAACCAATCTGCTTTCTGCCCATTCTTTCATAGTGAAGACGAAAAGAAGATCTGGGATAACACCTTCCGTGGTTTCATCAGAAAAGATAGAGTATCTTACGTGAAAGATAAGCAAAAGACCTCTGACAAGAAGCCACCAAGACATCAAGACGGCAGAAGAGACTCTCAAGAAGAAGAGGCACTCGAAAAAGCACAGATGTTTGCTGACAAACGCGCTCACATCAGACTGCGCTACAGCAACAGAAAACAAAACTTCCAACAACCCAATAACCAAGGCTACACCGAAGACATGCCTGAGTCCACAAACTTTAACTTTGAAAAAAGATTCAAAAATTTTAAGATCGAAGTTATTGGTGACAGAAAGGACTCTGAAGACTCCTCTTTTGAAGAAAAGTATGGCTACGCATTCTTTAGCAAGCTTCAAGGAGCCACCGATTTTGAAATTTATTAACTGGATATCAGACTAGAATTTATTTGCTGCACACAGGACTCTTAATTTTTTGGTCCTACCTTGGTCTCATCGAGACTGAACCACCTGTATTTATGTAAGTGTTGTCACTAAAATATATCTTTACCTTTGTCAATATTTGGTTTTCGGGTCCTTAACCGAATGTTTCTTTTTTATTCATCTGCATATTAACCTCGCCATATCTCATATCTCCTTACCTAATCAGCCTAAAATCATTTTATAGAGTCAAAGATTGTAACAATCTTATCCGATCAAAAATTCTCTCTCTCTCTCGGATCATTTCCTTTTTATAAAAAATCTCGTCAATGGAATAGGAAGAAACGAACATAAAAAGGGTGTCTGCCAAACACTTTTACTTTTCACAATTTAAAGATTTAATTTTATTTTATTGATTCATTTATCTGAAATTTGTGAATGATCGATCTCCTTGAATTTTCCCTCTCAATAGCCTCAAATTTCAAAGGTATAGGGAGTTTTAGCTGTGACAACAGGTGTCTTGATCAAAAACAAACAAATATGGAATCAAAAGATCCCTGAGTGTTTAGAAAAGATAATAGAGCGCCGAAATTTTTGGCAAGATATGGTTTGAGTCCTATGCCAAAAAAATGGTCTATTCTTGAAATGCCATCTGGAGAAAATGAAATGGCATTTTAAATAATACTCTCTTTTCTTTGTTTTTTCGATGATTGTCCGATCTTGAGATTCAACAAGAGAAATTGTAAAAATGACTTGGAATAAAGAGGAGGGATTTCTTTTAGATATCTATGGGAAAAATTCAATAGCCTGAAGAAAAGAAAGAGGATGGAATGACTGGTGAATTTCTGAAATATCAAGGATTGACAAATTTCCCATCACCAATCATCCATGATTTTTTTTAAATAAATTGGCATTCGAGTTCATGTCTTCACTTTCCTTCACTTCAGTTTAAGAGAATCTGACTTGAAAGGGAAGAGTTTGATGAGAAAAAAATTTTTAGTCTTTATTTTACCTCAAACCAAGTAGCTTTATTTTGAATATGGGAAATTCAGGGTTGTGAATTATCTAAACTCATATTTTTTAGAATTGTGAAACGCTATCACCAAAAAAGGCCCTTTTCTGTCCAACCGGACTGTCAAAACTAAAAATTTTTCAAAGACATTTGGAAGATATTTTTCGAAAATATTCTAAATGGGGACTACTTCCCCTCGCAAAGTTTGAAAATTGTTTGATCGAGAAAGGTTATAAAGTTTCTTCAGAATCACATAAAAGATTTATGTGAGATAGAACCTTTGTATCTTTGAATCTTACCTTTTAAATCCTTAAGATTGTGTTGCAATTTTAGATTTTGAACATCTCGTTGAAGATTGAAATTTCTTTTGTGTTTTTCATCAAACACTATGATCTGAGAGGAAAACTCTGCTGCTTTAAAAAAAAAAATTCTTGAATTTCAGATAGGAAAAATCAAAATCCTTTTTATTTTTCAAGCAGTCATCACAAGACGA
>Ga0182738_1001789_pt1 | contig 26161 bp, 25 predicted proteins | sample eDN5th30CBELigMG_FD_128876 | JGI IMG/M metagenome (GOLD analysis project Ga0182738, IMG submission 128876) | Enriched Miracle-Growth compost microbial communities from Emeryville, California, USA - eDNA 5th pass 30_C BE-Lig MG (version 2)... ...
AGTACCGCTAATATTTCCCAAGTTTTCCCTCTGAATCCTGAAAATATTCAAACAAAAGATTTGAGGCAACAGGCAAGAGATGAAAATGCTGTTTTCTCAATTAGCAGAAGAGGTGTCCAAGTACGCCAAGGAGAGAAGGTTGCTATTAATGACCTTGCATCATCAAGCTTCTTGGTGATTGATACACTGAAGAAACTATTTGAAGTTCAGAGAAATTTAGCCTCATGCAATCACACTTATCAATATAATGATACCACTTATGATGCATGGTCTTTCTTGAAAAATTGGCAAGATTTAACCCTTGAAGAAAAACTTCGAAAATACGATAAATTTGCTGGACATGAGTTGAATCTTTTTGTCTACTCCAGAGACAAGAAATTTTTCGAAGATGTTGTCTTGCCTTTCTTGCAAAACAAAACTGAAAAAACTCTTGTTGATTTCTTCTTACTGAGCGATCAAGAAACTCTAAAGAACTCAGCTAGACCCGAGAGTTTCAACAAGCTCAATGCCTTAGAAAAAGTGCTCATCATTCTTTTCGTTCAAACATTCGACAAACAACAAGCCAAAAATCTCGCAGACTCTCTTCAAAATTTGAATGATTTAAACAAAACTGACCCAAATATTTTCAAAAAGTACTTTGATACTGTCCTTGCTTTCCAAAAAGACCAAGACAAACCATTTGATGGTGCTGCCCCTGAAATGTTACAACCCCCCAGAATTCAAAATTCTGCGTTTGCTCCAGTTATGTTGAACGTTCTACAACAAGCAGGCTTTGGCGCTATGAACATGATGCCACAGATGCAGCAACAACAAATGCAACTTGAAAATTACAAAGGAGGCGCTCGAACCAAACAAACGGCCAGACTTTCCACAGGTGGTGCCCGAGGCGGTCGAGGTGGTAGTTACGGAGTGATGAAGAAAAAAAGAATGGTTAGTCGAGACAAAGGCTTGGAGAACGACGACGAGGAGGAGGCAGATTTCAATTCAATCTCAAGATCATCAAGGTCTGGGTCAAGTGATTCAGATGAGGACTATTCACCTCGAAACGGTGATGATGATGAATTCCTTGAAAAAAGAAAAAAAATAAAAGCAGGATATCAAGAGTTGGGAAAAACCAAAGAATATACTGAAAGACATTATTATGGAAGACCTCAGACTCAAGTTTCTATACAATTAAATCAGTTCTGGATTGATTTGGCCAGACATATCGTGGACAATGGTCTTTCTAAGTCTTTTTTAACTCACAACTTCATCACTGCTCATTCAAGTCACTCTGAAATGATTGCTGTTTTAAGCTTCATCTCCTTGCCATTCACAGCAGGTGAACACAAATACACTCCTCGTGATAGCAGAGGCCTTGAAATTGAAGCGGCTTCTGACCTCATCCTGCTCACTAAAACCATCGAAGAAGCAGAGTCTGATCTCAAAAACGATGTTATTGTCATCCAGAGATTCTATGATCCCCAAGATCGTTACACCAAATCCACTGAAGAACCAGGCCTTCAAATCGAAAAAGAAATTGACCAATATATTATTGACAAAGTGTATGGATGCACTGTCATTGCCACTAATCTCTCAACCTCAGTCCAACAAGCTCAAGTCCTCGTTGAAGTTCCTGAAGGCTCGATTCCCGTCCAGACTCAAGATTATACAAAGTTCCACGATCTCACTATTGCAGCCTACGCCACCCAGACTATTGAGTTTTTCTTCTATTTCCCTCAAGTTGGAAAATTCAGATCAAATCCTCCAAATGTCTCAAAGAAAGGCAAAGTTCTTGCTGTTGCAAAGAGCTTTGATTTCCAAATCCAAAAGGAAAAGATTTATCACAATCTTGACACTTTAGATGCTGTCCTTAGCACTGGCTCGCAGGACGACATCTTGGAATTCGCCAGAACCAAGAATATTTGGGATCACAAAGTCTTTAATTTCCACTCAGTCTACTGGTTGCTCCTCAAGAAACCCTTCTTCCTTAAATTCATCCACGTGCTCAGAGAAAGAAAATACTTTGATCTCACCACATGGCAATTCGGATTCCATCACAAAGATATTCAGACTATCCAAGAATACCTTGCATTTGATGCTGGCGCCTCTTTTCCAAATTGCATTCAATACCTTGAATCCTCTTTGCTCAAAATTGACAAATTCAAAGTCCTTGAATACAACCCCCTCGTTAACCAACGCGTCCACCTTCTTCATAGCGAAAAGAACCGCATCTTGAATGCCCAACTCGAAGAGCAATACAAAAAAATCATCACTTATTTGTGTGAACGTCCAAGCTTTGAAGTTAAGCACTATCTTGGATTAGTGTACTACCTCTTCCTCCAAGATAGAGTTGACGAAGCCATTCGATTCTTCAGTCAAATCAATAAAGAGGATATTGAAATGAACCGTCAGTACCGGCTCCAATATGATTATTTTGCAGCATATATTGATTTCGTTATTGGTTATCCCAAATTCTCTATTGCCAAGGAAATCTGCCAAAAATACCTCAGCTATCCCGTCTTATCCTGGAGAAAATTATTCATAGAAATCTCTGAACAGCTCGAGGAAGCTGAGGAGAAAGAGCCGGATCATATGGAAATTGAAGCTTCTGGCGAGGCTAAGAAAGAAGCTGTCTACGGAAATAAGCAAAATCAACTAAATGCCGTCAAAGAAGAAGTTGTCACTTTGGAGGTACAGAAAACTCAGCTTGAAATCACTCATCAAAATTTGGCTCAATTCACTTTAGCATTTTATAGAGTCGATCTTGAAGTCTTGTTCTCTAAAAATCCTTTTATCACCAAAGAAAAAGACGAATTCTCCTTCATCCAGCCTGCAGAATCCAGACAAATTAAAATCGATAATCCACATGATTTGCAGAAAACCGCCATTGAAATTCCTGAAAGCCTCAGAAAATACAACCTATACATCGATTTAAAAACTGAAAACAAAACTCTTTCAGAAACCTATTTCTCCAACTCCCTTCAGGTGCATCTCATTGAAGCTTATGGACAAGTCAAGGTGTTGGATCTCAATAATAAACCCTTGCCAAAGGTACTCTTTTTATATTGAAAAAAAAAAATCACTAACTCTTTTTCTTAGGTTTATGTCAAATGTTTCGCAAAGAATGCTCAAGGTAATGTATCTTTCTACAAGGATGGATACACGGACTTGAGAGGAAGATTTGATTATGCTTCTCTTAATTCAGGAGATCTGAGTAACATAAAAAAATTCGCTATTTTTGTCATGAGTGATGACTTGGGCTCTTTGATTAAAGAAGCAGATGCTCCTCAAAAACTTGGAAGAATTGAGAGCGGTCAAGAAACTGAAAAAATCAAGTGTTTTAAATATGATTAATTGTGTGTGAATTGCTTGTTAATATTGATTTATCTTCATTAAGTAATTTTATATTATCAAGAATAAAATATCTCCAGTCAATCAATCAATCAACGTTTTCTCATCAGCTCCTTGGATGCAGAGCATTTTTGATTGCATTAATACTCATATTAAATACTCGCTGAGTAAACTCTAAATCTGGAAAGAGCATTTCAAAGACATGAAAACAGCCTGAGTAGATATGGAATTCGACTGGCACTCCAGCTTGCATAAGTCGTTGGACATATTCTATTGTCTCATCACGAAATAAATCCAACTCCCCAATAAAAGTGTAAACTGGTGGCAAGTTTGACAAATCTTTAGCTCTTGCCGGAGCTGCGTAGATTGGAGTTTCTTTACCTTCATAGTCTTTTAAGTACATTTTCCAGGCTTGTATATTCACTTCCCTGTTCCAAACTCTTTCATCAGTGACCTCATAACTTGAATGAGTCTCATTTCGGTCGTCCAATATCGGACACAAAGGCATCTGCAAACAAATTTTAGGCCCCTTTCTCTCTCTGGCTAACAAACATAACGCAGCGGTCAAATTTCCTCCAGCACTTTCTCCAGCAACAGCAATTCGATCTCCATTCATACCACCAAGTTCTTCTGGCGCTTTGCTCATCCAAACCAAAGCAGCATAGCAATCCTCAATTCCCGCAGGATAAGGGTGTTCTGGGGATAAACGATAATCTACTGCTACCACAATACAGTCTACTTTCTCGACCAAAAGAGGCCCCCAATAAGCTGTAAAGTCAGCACTCCCAAAAAGTTGTCCCCCTCCGTGCATCCATAGGATTCCTGGTAACTTCTTATTGCTCTCCTTTTTATCTTTGGGCTTATAGATTTTGATGTATATTTCTGGAGCATTCTCAGGCCCAGGGATATGTCTAGTTTCGACCAAAACTTCTTCACTATTGTATTTTGGAAATTCTTTTATTCGGCCGTTCATCTCTTTTCTCTTTGCAGAGAAGTTTCCTTCTTGGAAATCTTTGAATGCATGTGGAAACTTTGCAAACTCCGCCTTGAACTCTGGACGGACTCTTTCATCATAATTTATTGGTTTTACGTTGTTCTTTTCCATGAATTTGAATATTTGAATTTATTAATTACAAAAATTTTAGGGGTTTCGGAATTTAAGAATATTCAAGATAAATTTATTATTTTATCCTCCTTTGTTTTTTTCAAAAAATAAATTTACAAACAACAAACAAACAAGCAAATAAGGTTATTGAAAATTTTTCCAAACAAAACTACTTGATTAACATTTGGTAGAGTTCTGCAGTTTCATCTTCGCCAAGATCTTTAAGAATAGCAATGAGATTTTTATAAGCATCTTTCGTAAAGGGATGCTTTTCTCCAAAGACTTTTGACCATATTTCCCCTGCCTTCATAAAGTATTGCTTTGCAAGCTGAGGCTTCTTTCGGGTGTCGTAAATGATAGCGATATTATTGTAGACTGAAGCAACATCATGATGCTCTTCTCCGTCATAGATTTTCTTATAGATTTCAAGAGCCTTCCAGTTATTATTTTCGCTTCGTTCAAGATCCTCCAAATTAAAATACACCGTTGCTAAGACTCCATATGACATTGCGATTTCGACATGATTTTCATCCTTCAACAAACTCTGCCTGATTTCAAGAGCTTTTTTGTGATATTCCAAAGATTTTTTATGATCACCTAATACATCATAAATCTCACCAAGATTAAAGAAAGATCCTGCAGTCTCAAGATGATCTGTTCCCAAAAGTGATTCTCTCATTTCAAGAGCCTTCGTCGAGTATTCCAAAGCTTTATCAGAATCTCCCATTACTCGATAGATTTCACCTAAAATATTGTAGGACTTGGCAACATCTAGATTCTGCGTATCAGGACTGAGCAACAACCTCTGCTTGAGCGCGTTCTCATGATGTTCTTGAGCTTTCTTCATATTATCCAATTTGTAATACATCAGTCCGATATTGTAATGTAAGTTTCCAATAATGATGGATTGATCTTTATTTGAAATATTTGCACTCTCTATCTTCAAAGCTTTTTGATAATTTGCTAATGCATTTTTAAATTTATTGAGAGAGGCGCAGATAGAAGCAAGCTCATTCAACATTATTCCAAGTTCCCAATCCATATCACCGAAAATATATTGTCGGATATCAATAGCTTTTTCATAATATTGAGCTGCGAGCTCTCCTTCTTCCACCATCTTTCCAAGTTTGATGTAAATGTCAATAAATTTCTTGTGTTTTGGACTCAAAAGAACCTTCATTATTTTCAGAGCTTCTTCATAACATTTTTTTCCGACTTCTTTTTCTCCTAGCGAACAATATGAGTCACCCATCTCTTCAAGGGAAACCGCCACCATATAATGTTTTCCTTCAACCTCTTTGAAAGTAAACATCCTTTTCCCATGTGCAGATATTTGAGACTCCAAAGCTTTTTGATTTTGACCAAGCTTTGTATAAATCCTTGCAATCTTACTATACAAACATCCAACCTCAGCAGACTTACTCACGTTTATAGCTTCTAGGTAATATTGGGTTGCTTCTTGGTATCTTTCTAAACTCTCATAAATATCTCCAAGAGACTCATTAGCGAGCATTCTCAAATCTTGATCATCAGCTCTTTCTTTCAAGTCATTGAGGAATTTTATTGCAACCTCGCGAGTACCATATGCCAATTTCTTCTCCTTATTCTCATTCAAGAATGTGTAGGGATTCTCTTCAAGGACAATCAAATGCATCCTATTGATACACTCCTGCTTCTGAGTTGCACACTTTTCACACCACTTTTTGTTTGGCTGTTGACAAACTGTGCATTTATAGCATTTTACAAATTGTTCAGTTTGACATTCTGAACATTCATACCCATAAAAAGGAACATTCATCATCTGTGGATTATCAGGAATCACTCCTTCAACCCTCAAACAGCCAACTTCTTTACTCATCTTCTCTAAAAATGCCAATTGACTCGTAGGGATTATCAACAAAGGGTGCTTGTTATGCTCTCCTTTCGCTTTGCATGAAACACACAACCGCTTTGAACCATTCAGGTTTAGGTAGCACATACTATTCTCTTCCAAAGCCATATTAATTATAGTCTCACAATAATCACATTCGAAAGCTTCTGGAAATCCGATTTCCAGTCCCAGGTGCTTCTCCCTCTCACCACCATATAATAAAAATAAATGACGACATTTCATTCCATCAATATCTTGTATCACTGCATTCAGAACTTTAAACCTTGACCTTACATTGAATAAAATCTCATCTTCATTTTCAATGCAAGAAAACTCCTTCATCTCAGCAAAGCCTCCTTGCTTATCTTTTCCCGAACCATTTAAAACAATGATTGTTATTTTGGCCCTGAAGTAGATATCTGCTTTTACAAATGCATCGCATCCTGCTTCAATTTTATCTGCAAATAGAAAACCATATATCTCAATATTTTTTCCAATAGAATCTTTAAGCTCCTGCCATTCATCAGAAGAGAGAAAAACTCCTTTATAAACCAATCCAGAATAACTTCTTTCAGCCAGCTGATATTCCTCTCTTATTGCCCGTTCCAAGTCATTCAAAACATATTGACAAGGTTGAACCGCCTCAGGAGTTCCTATTCTCAAACAACTGTTGATAACTTTGTAAAGCTCCTCGTTATATTTTTGCAAAATTAATTTTCTGTCATATTTTTTATAAGATTTCTTGAATAATGAATAATGGGAAAAGTTCTCATCAACTTGTCGGGCTAGTGCTAGAAACTCCTCCTCATTCTCACCCCTATTGTGTGGTCTTGTAAATCCTTTAATATATAAATCCAAGTATTTCTCAAGTTTCTTGTCATCATCATTGTCAAAAATGAATCCAGGAAAGCTTGCTCTGAGGAGAGCTTTTTGTCTGGACAGTTTTTGCATATTTATTTTCATCTTGTTCAAAACATTCTCCAGCACATCATCGACAAGATTCACCTTGGAAAATTTTTTCGCCCATTGACTATGCTTTTCAATATTCATGCAAAAAACATAAACTGCGGCCACCTGTCTCAAGCTTGAAATCTCCTTCACAAGCTCTTCACCATTTGTTCCAGATGTCAAAACATGGCATTGAATTGATGAGTGCTTTATTTCCTTTGCAGCCTTTTCCCAGTCTTCAAATGTCTTGTACTCACAAATGCCTCCCAAAATATCGCAATAAGTCGCATTTTCCTCTGAGTTGACATTTGGATCATGCCAGATAATCATATTTTGAGTGGCATTGTCCTCTTTTATCCTCTCCACAAAACTAAATTTTGGCACAACTAAACTCTCGGACTGCCCAGTTGAAGGACTTTCCTCTGGAGACGAGAAAAAAGAATTCTTCAATGCGCTTGGACTCAATTTCGCCAGAATCGAACTCAACATCACAAGTTTTTAGAAAAATGTAAACAATTTGATTCTTAATTAATTTATTTATTAGTTTATTCAACATATTCTCTGAAAAAGTCCTACATCTCTCAAATCTCAACAAAAAGTAGACTCGAAAAATTTTTCCCAAGCTTTGTGAGAAACGAATTATCCCCCCTCAGAATCTCTATAAAGTTTGATTTCACTGGGTAACTAATTCCTCCTAAGAGTTTGAATTTGAAACTGGAAGAAAATTAAGAGGAAAGAATGCTATCAAGACAGCTTGGCCGAGCGGTTAAGGCGCTGACTTGGAAAGTCAGTGGGATTTCCCCGCGGGAGTTCGAATCTCTCAGCTGTCGAATTTTTCTCGTTCTCATATTTCATGATCTCTGCCATTCAAAAATAAATTTCATGAATAATCAAGACCAGTATGAAGACACTTTGGCCGAGTGGTTAAGGCGTTGGCCTGCTAAGTCAATGGGGTCTCCCCGCGAGAGTTCGAATCTCTCAGGTGTCGAAATTTTTTTTTCTCCGAAAAATTTTTTTCATAAAAAATACACTTCATGCTCCAAGTCCCAGAGACAAAAAAATATTTCAAAAAGTCATCTCTAAAAAACTTTATCATCTAGGTTATTCGAGGATCTTTGTAAAAAATGATGCCTTCGATAGTCAAATTGAGTTATTTTTGCCTCCAAAAAATGTTTATGAATAAAAAAAGCAAAAATTTTTTGAGAAAGACTGCTGAGAAGAAAGTTATTCAAAATCTCCATCAACCTGAGAACTTGACACAGTCAAAGATTAAGTTAGTTTTCAATGAATATCTTTTCAAAAAAAAATTCAAGATAGAGAGCACCCATTCCATTCTTTCTCTCCATATCTTTTTTCAATACTTTCCAAGAAGATTCATTTGCCATTTAGTGAGAAGGCTATTTGTCATTAGTTAATGAGATTTCACTTTCAAAACTTTTCTGATTAATTAGTGATACCGAAAACTTTAAACCTTTATTGTGAACACTAATTAAAAAGGGACAACAACAACTATGTCTTCGAGTATATTTGACAATGTCTTTCTCTCAGTCAATATCCCAATACTGATCCCTTCGGTCCTGACAATTCTTGCCTGTCCCTGGTTGTTCTTCAAATACGCGCACAAAGGATGGAGGCGAGCAGGTTTTTCAATGATTTTCATTCTCACATTGTCCGACTTTCTTTACAGTGTAACAGTTTTGACGTCTATCTTCTTTCCGTATGCAAACTTCAGTCCGTGCTACCGCTTTGGCTTTTATTTTTGCTCTTACTTTTCCATCTACTGGGCCTCAGCTATCGCGTTTCTGGTTTACAAAACTTTAGCTAGCCAAAATGCTATCAACACAAAGCAACTCTTTGTTAGAACCTTGCTAATTGTCCTCACTGTGACCTTAACATGTGTTTTCTTGTATTCCTTTCTTTTTGGCTAATTTCAACTCATCCCTTTTTTAGGATATATACCAGAATAGTCCATAATGAAGTAATTCTTATCGCAATATATGCACCACTAGCCTGTGTGATCCTCATTTCTTCAGTGTTTTACTTCAAGAGCATAAAGTTTTTGAGATCCCAATTGGATTATGAGCAGGCCTTTATTAATCGATATGTCAAAAGCCTCCAATTATATTGTTTTGCTCAATTTGCTCTTTATGGGCCTGCTATTGTCTATCTATTGGGAATGTCAGGATTTTTAGACTTTATGAGGTCTCCGATTCATACAACAGTATCTGTATATGCCGAAGGCTTGGCCAGTCTTGCAGGGTTTGTCAATGCAATAATCTTCTTGAAGCAAGGAAATGTGAAAGAATACAGAGCTTCCAAAGACCAATTAAACCTTGATGTCACCCAAGACCTCTCACTCTTGGTCGAATAAACACCACCTTATGTTAAATAGTTACATCCTTAATTTTATATATTTTACTTTATATTGATATCAGAATTTTGGAAATTTTTTCAAACATTTCATAAAATCATCAAATGAAAAACCTCTTATCATTTTTCTTTTATCATATAGAACCTCTCAAATAAAAACTGAAAAATCTTGAGAAGATGTTCTCAGATCAACTTGGAATATCCATGTGATTCCAGAAAACTTTTTAAACGGAAATTTGATAGTTTATTCTGTCCAGAAAATTCGCATAATCTGGAAACAAAATTCAGATCAATTGTGAAGGAAAAAAGTGACACAAACGATTCCAGGTGGATGTTATCAAATCTCAAAGATTAATTCCATTTCCAAGCAAACTGTTCTCGGGGCTATTTTCTATGATTTCAATGTTGATATCACTGATAATCAAGGCCATGATTTCACTACTGACTTTGTTGGAGCAATTGAACCTTTTAGAGGTTTTATTGGAACAAGTCATCCTGAGAGTGGCACTGTTTTCGCCAACTAAATGAATAAATTAGCTTTCCATAATTCAAGAATAATTTGTCTTATGGAAATATCACACTCAAGCATTTAAATTAAGATTGATCACAAAATTTTCTTCATTTCTATTTGATTTAGAAAGTCAAAAAATTCAGGAGCATAAAATTCCTTCAGCAGGAAAAAAAGAGATTTGAAAAAGGACTTTGAGGTTTTTCCAGATTAATTTTTTTTGTTTAATTCACAAAAGAGGGTTAAATAATTTTTCTCTCTCTTGATTAATACAAAAACATGGCTATTTAGGGTAAATTCTTTCAAATTGAAACTTTGAAGAGTGATAATGCCTCTTGAAAGTGTGTATTTGGTTTTCTATGGTTCAAAGTCATTCTGATTAAGTTGATGTCACTCTTTGTCATTATCAAATTAAAAGTCGTCACTCGCATTAAACTCAAAATCATAGAGTAAATTCCCTTGCTTCACATTAAAGAATTTTCCAAATAACTTTGAGAATCACATGGCGGTAAGTAACATATTAGAATTCTCCTATCATCTTCAACATCAGAGAGAACTAATCTCGCAACAAAATCTCCTTGTTCTTCTTAAATTCACACTCCCACAAACGCTTCACATTCCTTGAATTTATTTTGGAGGATAATTTTTCATTTCTATCATCAACAATTGATATTCTATTCTTCTGCTTGATTTTCTCAAAAAAAAAAGTCACTTCCTAAAAACTTCCAACAATCCTAAGAGCAGTCACGGATATTCCCGGATTTTTCGATTAAAACTTTATTATTATTCATTAAAATCAGACATCCCTCTCATGTTCTCTGATGCCCTCGCTCCAAGCAACATCCCCACCCTCATTCCTTCATTGCTCACAGTTATCACTTGCCCATGGTTATTTTTCAGGTATGCTCAAAAAGGATGGAGAAGAGTTGGATTCTCAATGATATTTGTTCTCACATTATCAGACTTTCTCTACAGCTCAACAGTTCTGGTCACTATCTTCTATCCCTACATAGATATGAGCCCTTATTATCGTCTCAGCTTTTACTTTTGCTCTAATTTCTCCATTTATTGGGCTTCAGCTATTGCATTCCTCGTTTACAAAACTCTCATCAGCAAAGATTCCCTCAATATCAAAAAACTCTTTCTTCAAACTCTTTTGGCAGCGCTGACTATCACCATTATCTCTGTGATCTTGTAATACCTCATTATTTCTCCGTTTTTATTAATTGCTTCTTTAGAATCTCCCCAAGACCCACACAAAATCGAATTCTAGTAATATCAGTATATTTCCCGCTATTATGTGCAATTTTCATTGCCTTAATATTCTATTTGAAGAGCATCAAAATTCTTCGATCTCAATCAGAATATGAACAAGAATCCACCAAATTGTATATCAAAAACCTCCAATATTATTGCTTTGCTCAATTTGCCCTCTATGTTCCTGCTATGATCTTCTTATGGGGAATGTCAGGATTTTTGGACTCCCTTGATAACAAAGTACATGCAAATCTATCAATTTATGCAGAAGGCATCGCAAGCTTGGCAGGATTTGTCAATTCTATCATATTCTTCAAACAAGGCAATATAAGAGAGTATAAAGCCCCAAGGGATCGATTAAACCTTGATATCACCCAAGATCTCACTCTCTTAGCTTAATTTATTTGTGTTGTCTCTAATCATTGTAACCAAATATTTATGATTAATTTATTTATAATGTAATGTATCTTTAAAAGAAAAGATTTTTTTACCAAAATTATCTTATAAAATATGAACGTGCATAAACATAAAGGAGTCTTCTGTTCCATGTGATATATCTAATTACATTCCCACTATAGGATAAATAATATCTAACTTTACCGAGTTTATCTTTCAGTACGATTGCGAGTAAGGCTTCAATACAAAGAGCTTGACAAAGTCCGTCATATAAATCAAAGAGTTGAATCATGCCCATTAGCAGCATCGCTGCAAAAGCAAATCCAAAACAAATTAGCTCATACTCTCTCTTTCTGCTTTTTGTGTGAATATACAACCTTCTCTTTTTGCACGATTTGTACAAAATATAGAAATCCAAAGCCAAAAGATTTACAATTACTCCTCCAGCGACAAAGCTTGCAACTGAACCAACAACTATTGAGAGAAGTTCTCCGAGACCAGTCAGCCACAGCATATTCATAATAGGGAACATGAGTAGCATAAATTTAATCAATATCGAAAATCTACAAAACTTCCAGCTATGTCCTTGATGTCTCTTGGTACACAACCAGCAAAACTCATATTGACATTTTTTGCAGGTCATGTGATTGCAGCCTCCGTTTTTCTCAATATTCACGTTGCACTTAGGACATCTCCTTGTAAATGTTTCCTCCCATACTGTTGAATACAACTCGTTTGATTTTATCTCTCGATTCTTTACCACTTCCACCATCTTCTCAAAACTTGTATAATGGATTTTCTCTCTCCATTGAGCTCCACAGAGTGAACATTCAAGGTTATTTCGACAAGACTTGGAAACATCCACGACACCAGCATATGTACATTGGCTATTTGGACATTTTCGGATATCTTGTTGTTTTTTGAGATAAACGTCGAACAAAACTGCATTAATAACCTCTTGTTGTTGTTGACTAAACTGATCAACAACTTGCTGGACCTTGAAAGGCTTCTTGCAGAAAGTGTTCATACATAGAATATTCTCATGGGTTTGGTAATGTAATTCTAAAGCTTGAGTTACCATCCATGATGTTAAACAGTCTGAGCAACTCGTGCATTTACAAGGGAGTCGAATGATTTGGGCTTCATTAAATGAAGTCAAGCAGATAGGACACCAGGTCGTCATTTTCTTGAGAAGTTAAATAAGGAGTATTTAAATTTCTTTATATTCTGAAATTTATCTTTCTGATCTCGGAGAATATTCTGTTTTTTCCAACTCCCTCTTTTCTGTTGATTTCAGTTTTCCAACACATTTGAAAATTCTTAAACAAAAAGGGCAACAATTTTATTGATTAAATAACAATATAATAAAAGTACAAAAAATTGATATAGAATGAAAGAATAAAAACATTTATATCCCAAACACTTCTCCAATTAGTTACATGATTTCTAAGGTTAAATCATCCATCGAAGTGTCATGAGAAGGTTCTTGGTGATCCATTCCTCTCATCAACAAAAATAATGTTATACTAATGAAGCCGGATAAACTTGCGAGACAAGTACAAGTAATTTCAATCCAAGCCTGATATTGGAGTCCAATATTTGGAGAAACAATCCCTTGAATACAATAATAAACCACGAGAGGCCCGTAAGTGAAAATTTGTGCCAATGAAAATAATCGCAAGTTTTTGACGTATATATTTGTTGATTTCAGCTCAAACTGTGACTGCCTTTGAAGACGATTGATGCTCTTCTGATAGAATATCAAAGTGACAACTAGAGAGCAAGCTAATGGTGTAAACCAAATATAATAATGTCGAAATGTAAACTTCTCAAACTCGCTTCGACTAGATATATTAGACAAGAGTGATAAACTTGAGAGTCTTACAATACAATAAAAAGAAGAGAGATAGCGAAAACTGTGATTAGAGTTTTGACAAATAACTTTGACATATTGCTGGAGCTATTTCCGAGAGATTTGTAAACCAGAAAAGAGATGGCTGAAGTCCATATGATTGAAAAGAAGATGGTAAAAAAGAAAACCGGAGTAAAAACATAAAATCCAAACAGCTTCAAGGTCGGGAAAAAGTTATTCAAGGTGAGATTTATGCTGTACAAAAAATCTGATATCGCAAGAATGATAATCAAAGAAAATCCAATCGTCTTCCTTAATTGGGTCAGATAGATGTAAAAGACCCAAACACAAGCACAGCAAGAGATAAAGGCAGTTATGGTATAAGGAAATATCCGAATATTGAGGTCTGGCATAGAGAAGATATTTTTAATTCTGCTTTTTATTTTTTTAATTTTCAAGAAAATCATCATGAATGAAATCAAATCAAAGATTTTTATATGAGAAGAGATTCCCTCCTCTGGATCTTGCGGATTAAAATCAATCAAAAGCTTTCCATCATCTTTAGAGAATATTCTTTTTCTTGATTTAAATATTAAAATTGTTCTGGTTGGATTTACTGTATATAAACTCGAAACAAAAATAAATTAAATATATTCTCGAAATTTTTTTCTCATATAATAAATAAATCATTCTGAAAAAGTTACAATACTTATTCTTTCGCCATCAAGTATTCGCCAAAATATCAGAAGTCAAGTCTAAATCTGCACAATTTTCTCTTCTGAATTCATCATCATTATTAAGACCACCTTGACATGCAAACACCATGACACTTAGAAATCCAGAAAGACAAGCTAAAGTTGTGCAGCAATTCTCAACCCAATATTGAGCCTCCACACCAATTCCCAAGAGTAAAGACTGTTCGATAAATGTCAGAACGATCAGAGGTCCATAAGTCAAAAGTTGAATACAAGAAAAGTATCGTAGATTCCTGATATAGACAGAGGTGGATTTATGCTCATACTGGGATTGGTCTCGTAAGATGTTTATGCTCTTTTGGTAGAAAGCGACTGTCACAAGTAAAGCAATCATTAAAGGGCCAAATGTCCAGGAGTAAAAATTAAAAACCAACCCTGTAAACAAGGAAACCCTAATCAAAAAGTCAAGTCAAAGTCTAACAAAACTCTTACAAGATCGTCCAAGTCAATACGAGGGCCAAGGTCACCAAAAGGACCTTGATAAACAGCTCTTTCAAGTTGATATACCGATCGGCCAAGTTTTTATATACAATATATGCAATAGCTGAAGCCCAGAAGATGGAAAAGCATATTGAGAAAGTCTGAAAAAAATAGAATATTTTCCTCTCAAAGATTGTATACTCTTTCCAATAGTCCTCGAGTACATGATTCGCGCTGAATATCATATCTGAGGCAGCCAGAATTACAACGAGCAAAGACTTGATGCCTTTATTCATTTGCCTGACGTATTTGTAGAAAAGCCAAAAGCAAGCAAGGATGGACAAGACTGAAGCAAAATGATAGGGATAAATCCTCAAACTTTCTCGCCAAGTCATGATCTTAAAATCCTTATAAATAAATTAATTAAGATTTTAATTAACTCAGTTCTCTGTGAAATTGATAGTGAGTTTTTTTGACAGTGGTTAATCCAAAGCTATTTTCCACAAAATATCCTATGATCTCCCAATATAAAGTTAAATTTAAGCTGAGGCACAAAACCTTAAAACAACTTTTTCTCAATTCTAAAATGCTTCATGTCATCCTCTCTGGCGTATTTCTTCTTTTTTTTGCTTGGGCTTTCTCAGAATATCAGTACTTTCATTGTTATTCTCTTGTTAGCTTTGTTGCGTTTCCAGCTTCTATTTTTATCTAAAGTTTATCAAATCTCTTGATGTTGAATCAAGCTGCCTAAGTGAGGAAGTTTTTAAACATCGGTTCGCAATCAACTTTAAACAACCATTACTTTAATTCCACAGACTAGAAAATAATGCCCTCCATGTTCAGCCCTCTCATTTTCTGAGAGAGGGACATAAACTTGGAGAGGATATTTATCCTCCATGTCTTCGAAACACATTTGCAATATTTAAACTTTTAGATTCCAGCTAAACAAAGGAAATCTCTAAACTCTTTCTCTGCAAAAAAAAGAGAGAGTCCATCTAATAAATGACCTCATAGCTCCATAGTCTCTAGGTCCTGATGAGCCCAGATGAGCTGGGATTTCGAGGGCAAACTGAAAGTCAATACTGATTTCAAAAACCCAAAATGCTTAAATGAACAAAAGCAAAACCGTTGGCCCACACTTCAAAAGCTACTGAATACGCAATAAAATGATGGATGAGACAAGCTCGGCAGGTGCTGACTAGAAAAAAGGGTTAAAACATGAGAGATCCTATTGAGAAACCTGTAAAAGAGCCATGTGCATGCCAGACACGAGTAAATTGAAAGAATGGATAGATAGCTACGTTTCTTCCTTGAAACAACATCTAGGATACAGAATAACATTTTATTAGCCAGAATATTATTTGAGGATCATTCCCAATGCCAGTTTCACTGCAAACAAATAACATTCCTTAATCCTGACCGAGAATGAGATTTTTTTACTCTGATAGCATGAGAGCATTAATCTCTCTCAAAATATAAAAATATTCAAAGACATGAAATCACATTAGATATATCCATAAAATACACCAATCAAAATTTATCATCTTAAAAAATGGAAAAAATGTCAATAAATTTCACTCTCTCATTCATAAAAGCAAACTGAGCTTCATGATTTAAGCTCATTCCGAAATCAAATAATATCTTGAGTTAGGTCATTATCACTATTATACTCAAATTTGGGTTGACTATGTTTAGTTGATCCTTGGCAAATAAATATCATTGCACTGATAAACCCAGATGAGCTTGCAAGACATTCACAAACACCGCAGATTTTCCACCTCAACTCCACACCAAAAGCAAAGAAAGGCTGAGACAGTAAAATCATCAGAACAAGAGGCCCATATGTAAATAGTTGTACTAAAGAAAAGCATTGCAAATTTTTTATATAACCCTTTGTTGACTTCAATTCGTACTCAGGCTGATCTCGTAAAACTATTATACTCTTTTGGTAAAAGCCCAATGTGATGAAAAGCGATATAATCAGAATAGCTGGGGGTATCATAAAAAGCCAAATGCTTGTCATTGGAAAAAATAGCCAACTATATGAAAAATTAGTCCTCAAATTTCATAAGAAAAACTTACAAGCCAACCAATCCTGAAGATAACAAGAGGATTACGCCAAGAGTCTTTAAAACGAGCATATTGGATTCAAAGTTTTTATCTTTGAGTGATCTATACACAAGGTATGCAATGGCACTCGACCAAATAATTGAAAAGTGCATTGAAAAGAAAAAGAGAGATTCAAATAAGTCCACAGATCCAATCACAATTTCTGGAAATATATCGCTGAATAGACTTATTATACCGTAACATGCATCAGCCAGAGCTAAAACGAAGATCAAAGTGAATCCCACATGCTTTTTTCTTGCTGTTAGATATTTTATAAATAGCCAGGTGCAAGTTAGGATTGTTAAAGCTGAGAAAAGTATATTGAGGGCGGCAACAATCTCAAGATCTTCCATTTCAAAATTTTTATTAAATTTTAATTAGCTTTATTTTTGCGAAAATATGTCAAATATTAAAAGTTTTCTGACATTTTGTTGTTAGTCATAGTCACAGTCCTAATTTTTACTCTATAAATATCACAAAGTTATTCCGAAAGGGGGCCTGAGCTTCTTCTTCCAAAAAACATTTTTTGGTTGAGATGGTTGAGACTTGGCTTCAAGCCTATAAATCTTTCTGTTCTGTCTCTCAATCCATACTTTTTGAAAAATTCATAAATTGAGAAGAAGCGTTTTTTTCTTGATCAAAAGTATATGAAACTTTCCTGCTGAAAAAGAAAAAGCTTTAAAAAATACAGTCTATTTATCCAATTTTTCTTCGAGAAAGATCTTTTGAGATACACTTCGAAAGGAAATTCCCCAAAGAAAATTTAATGAGTGACATTTTATTCTAATCTTTCAAGTCATTTGGAAACAGAAAAATTTTTCCTCTGAGTGAGCTCTATTTAAATAATATTTCATGTATAAGATACAATAAAACTAATTTATGTTTTTAACATAATAAATCTTTGAAAAATTCCTATTCAAACCTTCTCTCAGTCATTCCATCAAATGTCTCTTCCACACAATTGGTTTCAAGTCAACTATTTCGCAGCTGCAGTTGCGACTACTCTCGGATTCATCTTCTCTGTTTTTTGGTTGAGAATTCTTTTCAGAAATAAATGGATCAAATATTGCCGATGGAGTTACCAAGAAGCCTTGGAAATCATGGAAGCCAACCAAAGAGACAAATCTATCTATTGGTCCTTCTTCGAACACCTCATTTCGATGATTATTCTTGGTGTACTCTTTCATAACTTACATATCAATACCATTGGATCTGCTATTGGGATTGGTCTTTTGGTCTGGTTTGGATTTATGGCGACATTATCATCAAATGAGGTTCTTTGGCATGGAGAAAAAGTTGAGTTCTACCTTTTAAACCAAACAAGCTTCCTTTTCAGAACCATATTGATGACCGCAGTGTACGGATATTTGGCATTTTAACGAATATTTCATGTAAGAAAGTAATACATACAATATTACTATTCATTGTATCTTTTTTCCAAATAGACCAGATGATTTTTTATAAAATCGTTTCAAGTCTAACCTCTTTTGGTTCAATCAATAGCGTCTGGAATTGAGAATAAGGAACTTTCATCAGAATATGAAAGAGATTCTTTCATTATTACATATTTTTCCTGCAAATTGAAAAAGAAATTCATTCTCTTTTTCTGGAATTTCCAAAACTTCGAGTCTCAGATGCAAGAATCAAATCCCCCCAAAAACTCATTTCGTTATGCAGAAAATAAAACCAATAAAAATCTTATTTGCCTTATTCAACCTAAAAACTCTTTCCCTTCAATGTTTTTTTGAATTCGAAATTTTTAAACCTGCCTTTATTGGGTTGAAAATATCTATCTATCTATGGTGGTGAATAAACCGAGAATAGAATGGCAGAAACTCTTTACTTGTCCAAGAAGAACATCTTCAATGGATTCAAGATCTCAATTCTTCTCATAGAATATTCAAGAAGAATAATCCTTTCAAATATTGTCTTGAATTTAACTTTGAACAAAAATCTCCCTCTCAGAGTTTCCTTTGATTATTATTCAAGTCACAGGACAGGGAGCTGATTTTCTTCGTACTTGTAATTTTTCTACTTTAATTTTTGTTAAAATTCTTTAAATTAACAAAAACAAGCTAATCTATATGTATTGTGCGGTTTGTCTCGAATTTTTGGAAGATCACAGGGTTGTAAAGCTGCCATGTAGTTGTACTCATTGTTCCCATTGTCTTACCAACTGGATTGTTACCCAAAGCAAAGAACTTCACTACCAAACATATGAAAAAATCCAGTGTATGAACACTCATTGCCGACAGCCTTTTAAAGCAGAAGAAATCATTCTCAGCTTAACACAAGAGCAACAGGACATCATCAACCATGCATTATTTGATGTATATTTGAAAAAGAGCGAGGACATTCGTATGTGCCCAAACAGTACTTGTTCATACGCTGGAATTATCGATACTTCACAGCCCTGTGTTGACAGCCTTGAATGTGCTGGATGTGGAAATAAATGGAGAGAAAAAGTTCACCTAACCGCCAAAGAAAAGGTTAAAGAATTCTTTGGAGAGAATAATACAAAAAGAAGCGAAATTTTATGTGAATTATGGGAGGAAATGTGGACAAGGCGATGCCCTAGTTGTGGCGTCAGTATCGAAAAAAGTGGCGGTTGCGACCACATGACCTGCAGAAAATGCCAATTTGAATTTTGTTGGCTTTGTACTCAGAAACATAAGGGGCATAATAAAAGGTTCTGTGCAGCAGCTTTTGTGACAAAGTTGATGATTCTCTTAATGGCAGTCGTGAATATTTTATGGATGGTTGGAGTCGTGCAGATAGTCTTGGGAGTGATCACTTGGACGATTCGATTCACTGTAAAATGCGCAGTTTTAAATGCCCTTGTCGTGGGCTCATATTTCTTTACAGTCGTCTTGAAGAAAAGAAAAAGAAGACTGCAGTTTGTTATGGCTACCTTGCTCCTGCTTTTAATGCTCTTGATCTATTACTTCAAATTATGGTTTAGTTTGATTGCAGTCGGAATCATTGAAAGTATTTGCCTCGGTTTGGTCACCATATACGAAAAAAGAATGAAAATCTGGCTGTATAGTATTTATTAATCCAAAGAACCATAATTTGGTGAAATCAGCTCTTGCTATTTCTCTCAGAATCAAAATTCAAAATGTAGAAAACTATTCTATACTATCTGTGAGTAATATTTGAATTTATGAATGAACGATAATGTATCATAAAAACTCTCTTGTAAAATAAGATTTTTATGAGAAAATTTACTTGTATGTTTGGATCATCAATCTTATATCTAATTCCATAAAATACAAGAACTTGAATGTAAACATCTCTATACCTAACTAAAGTACCTTTTTATAGTGTATTAGTGTTGTTTGTCTGTTTGTTTGAATTATCCTCTCCCGACTATTCTTTATGAATCGACATTTTTTCTCAATCAACTTCATCTAATATTAATGATTTCAGATTTCTTAGAAACTTCAAAAAACTTTCAACTCAAAATCTCAAAAGCAACAAGTTATTTTCTGCAAGAAAAAGGACTTTTAGATTCTCAAAGAGATGAGAATTGCAATACATCAATAATAACGAAAATGAACCTCTTCCTTCAAAGATTTATTCACATACGGATCAGTCAACCCAAAAAACTGATAACATCTGCTTGCCTCCATGCGTACATTGATGATATTTTGGGAAATAATTCATTCTTATGAATTCTCAAGTAACCTAGATCGTGCTCTCTTTATCTAGAATAATTACACCATAAAACACCCAAATACTCTAAAAATTCTAAGAAATATTCGCTCAGTCTTCTTTTGGTTAAAGTTAAAATAAATTAATTTTTCATCTCAGGGATATCAGAGATTAGAAATTATATCTTTTACCTCTCAACTTTTTATCCATCATGACTTTCTCAGATCTCATCAAAGATCTCAAGCTGATATCAGTCCCTGCTATCCTGAGTTGCTTAGCTTGTCTTTGGATCTTTATCAAAGTTTTTCGGCAGCGTAAGAAATCTCTTGGGACTCTTCTGATCCTCGTTCTTGCTATATCAGACTTTATCTTTGGTCTCAATAATATTCTCAGCTACTTCTTTCCAGCCTTCTTTATTCTCGAAGCAGATGATGTTTATGATTTCGTTTATTTCTTTGCAATGTATTTTTCAGTTTGGTGGGCATCAGCAATTTCATTCCTTGTTTACAAATCCCTGAGGGAGAAGGATTTCGATTTCAAATGCTCATTTTTCAAAATGTTCATCCCAATCTTCCTCTTATCCTGCTCCATTGCAACTTTGTAAGCCTTCTTTCTTTGTTATTCTCCTTATATCTCAATATAGTTGGCATTATCACCCGGCTGAAGAAAAATACTTTCCTCTTTTATTACTCCCTTTGATCCTCTCATTCCTCTTGACCATAATGTTTTATGAAAAGAGTATAAAATTATTGCGAGAACAGTCTGAACATGAGGTTCATTCAACTCGAATTTATGTTCGGACACTGAGACTCTATGCAGTTGTGCAACTTTTGACCTATGGACCTCTTATCTTGTCTTTGCTTATTCCATCAGACCAAGCGAAAAATATTTTAGTTGGTTTTTATGAAGTTCTTTGGAATGTGTTAGAAGGGATAGCAAATCTATCTGGATTTTTTACTGCACTCATTTTCGCTTCACAATTCACTGCAACTTCTCATCAACCTATCCTTGATCAAATTGATAATGATCTCACGCAAGATCTTGCATAAAGGCGCTTTTTCTTTGTATCATGTATTATTAGAAAATTTTTTTCTCCATGATTTGTTCTTTCAAAGAGAGATCCCTTTATAGACATCCCAAGGTTTCCTTAAATTATTAAAACAAAACCCTGAAATTCTTTTATTAGCTTGTTCCTTCTTGATATGAAGCGCTTACAAGACTATATCCCATCAGTACTAATTTTATTTTCGTGGTAAAATGCTCCTGAGGAAAATCTTTAGATCTCAATTATTAAAGTTTAATTTTGCCATCATAATAAAAAGTTTTACAGTCCTGACCCACACTAAAAATAAATGTCGAGGTGTATCCTTCAGCATTATCAAGTTTGTGCTGCCTTGGGATTATTTTCAAGTATTTTCAACAACCAAAAGAAAACGTTGGGCTCTTGCTCATATTCGTCCTTGCAATCTCTGACCTGCTCTCAGTTTACATTTGTTCAACCCATCAGTTGCGAATGATTATGTCTTCTTTTTAACAATGCAATTTTCTGTCCTGTGGGCTTCAGCAGTCTCTTATATCGTCTACAAATCTTTGCAAGATACAATTCTGAAGATTATGAATCCTTTTAAATTCACATTGGGAATTGCAATTCTTCTTTCGATAGTCATCACAATCTTGGAAATATTTTCACTTGATTATTTCCTAATTCCTCAAGCTTATCTTTCAATTGGACCTCTTTCCTCTAGCTTCTATATCTCTTTCCATTAATGACTTCTCTGATCTTGACTTTTGTTTTCTATTCAATGAGCGTTAATATTTTGAAGCAACAAGCAAAGTACAGCTCAATTTCAACAAACATTTACGTACGAACACTAAGATCATATTCTTTGGTTCAATTCTTGACTTACAGACCCTTGATTATCTTTATGGAGATCAATGTATTTGATGAAAGTCTGATCCCATTATCTAAACTAGGAATTTACCTTCAGATATTGAGAATGGTTTCAAGTCTTCCAGGATTCCTCAATGCCTTGATATTCAGGGAACAGGAGATCTGAAATCATTTGCAGGTTCCACTGATCAAAATCTTGAAACGGATCTCACTATGGACACTCCATAATGAACTTGTATTACACAATCTCTCATTCATTTCTTGAGTTTTTTGTATTCTTTTTCCTTTCATAAAATGCTAAAATTATTTTGTCTGATCGATATTTATTTCAATTGTATGTTTTGATAGATTGTCATTCAAGTTATCAATATTGTAGATTAAAAATTTTCTCCTTCTGAAAGGTGTAAGCCTTTTTTGAATCAGCACGAAGCGTTAAAAAAAGACCAAACACACAAGAGCCAAAATAAAATCAGCGGTCCGCAAAAATACAAAGACAGCTTGAATAAAATCTCACTTCCCAGATGATATCGGGGTTTGCAAAGAAAATTCATCACTCAATTCCAAAGAGCAGAGCACTAAAATATCAAAGTAATATTAAAAAGGGCATAAAAGGGGAATAAAATTTTTTTTTTCTTTTGGCGTGAATTTTCAAGTACCATTTGTGGGAACATGAAAAAACAAAAAGATTGTTCGGACTTCAAGATCTTATCCGGCTCTTAAAAATAACACGTTTTTATCTTCTCTACAATTGCTCTTTATTGGCTTTGTGGTTACACATTTCCTCCGATGCTATTTGTCTTGATTAAAGTTTAATTCCGACGTAATAAAATATATACTCCTCAGAATAATGTACCTCGGTGTGTATACGACCACCGCCTCAATTCTAGGCTCCCTATGGATCATCTTCAAGTACTTGCAGCAGCCCAAAGATAATATTGGCCTTTTACTGATCTTCGTCCTTGCAGTTTCCGACTGTGTCTTTGCATTCAGCATTCTCGCTTATCATCTCTTTGTGGATGAAACAGCTTTTCAAGATGCAATCTTCATTTTCTCAATGCAATTCTCTATTATGTGGGCTTCGGCAGTCTCCTACATCGTCTGCAAATCCTTGCAAAACCCAGCTCTCGATATAATGAGACTCTTTAAAACAATTCTTGGGGTAATCATCCTTATTTCAACAGCCACCACTATTTTGTAAGAATCTTGCTTTGATTATTCTCGAACTCGTCTAGCTTAAGCATCAATGCAGAAAGTCAATTTTCTCTCCTCAACCTTTTACCATTGGCTATTTCTCTAATCTTGACTTTCGTCTTCTCTTCAATGAGCATTCAGGTCTTGAAACAGAGAGCAGAGTGTAGCCAGATTTCGACAAATATCTATGTACAGACACTTAGATCCTATTCTGTGGTTCAGTTCCTGATTTATGGACCCTTAATCGTATTCCTGATTTTGAATATACTTGCTGCGGATTTAATTCCATTCGATGAAATAATATATTACCTTGCGGCACTGAGAACCCTGGCCACTCTCTCTGGATTCTTTAACACGTTAATATTCATAATTCAAGGAACAGGAAATCTGAAAAGATCTGCAAATTCAAATGACAATAATCTTGAAGCGAACCTCACTCTTGATACTACATCCCCTTAAATATATATTTTTCTGTACCTTGAAGCAAGTTAGGCCACTGAGAGGCTTATGATGAATAACCTCTTGTTTCTTTATTCATTCTTTTGGAATTATTCAATTCGTCAAAATTAATAAAGAACCTTTGTTCAAACAAAATTTATGGTTGTATATTGGTTGCGAAAATGTTAGTTATTGAATCCTTAGCAGCAATGGAAAATGTTTCCGATGCTCAAGAGACTTCACTCGAGAGAAGTTTATCTGGATTCATTCCAAGAATTCAAAGAAAAAAATCTTCTAAAAAAAATTTCGAAACTTTTTGGTTGATAACTTTGTCCTTCTTGGAGCAGCTTTTTCTGCAAGCCTGAATAATTAAAGATTTTAATTATTCTTGATTCATTTCAACTTCATTCAAGTTTCTCTTGAAATTTTATTTTTCTTGAAAGTTATCCTTGTTGGATCATAAATGAAAAAAAGAATTTTTGAAAAATGAGTTCAAACAACATAAATAAAAGAAAATCTTTGACATATCTAGTACAGTAGATTAATCTTTCATGAGTGTGTTGAAAGAGATGAATCATCAGGATGAAAACTGCCTCGCCTTTTCTAATTAATTTTAATTCTCTGATAATTTGAAAAGGAAGTTTCAAATCGAAAGGCGATGAGAAAATCTCATCTTTCCTTCATTTTCTGCGAATTAAAAATTTTCATCCTCTTAAAAAATTTTGCCAGAAAAGGATGAACCTCTCCAAAAAAAAAAGAAATTCAACGAAAAAAAATTAGAATCGCAGTGAAAGCTCATTTTCTGATGTCCTTGAAGAAGATTAGGCATGCTTTGATCTCTATTGCCTGAAAATAGTTATTTCTCACGATCCAAGTTTCGAAACCAGAAAATGTGTTTCTCTTTCAAGATTTTTTGACAAAGAAATTCCCTTTTTATCGCCACCACTTGTAATAAAACATTATTGTTGGCAATGTTTTGATAATCTTTCTATCAATTAAACTTTAATTCCACTTCAATAAAATTTATTTATATTCCAAATATCCATGGATATCGACTTGTGTACAACAGCATTGTCCAGCCTAAGCTGTCTCTGGATCATCTTCAAGTATTTTCAGCAGCCCAAAGACAACATTGGCCTTTTACTTATCTTCGTCCTCGCTATTTCAGACTTACTCTTCGCATGCAGCATTCTCACCTTACACTTCATTGAGGAGGAAACCACTATTCAGGATGCTATCTTCTTTTTCTCGATGCAGTTCTCCATCATGTGGGCTTCAGCAGTCTCCTATATCGTGTACAGATCTTTAAGAGACACAACTCTCAATGTCATGAGGCTTTTTAGAAGAATCCTTGCAGCACTGCTGCTACTTTCGTCAGCCATCACAACACTGTATTTATTTCCTTTGATTCCTTCCTAATCCTTTCCAGCTTATATTTCAACTGCACAGTTCAATTCTCTCTCGCCTATCTTTTGCCATTGATCATCTCCCTAATCTTGACTTTTCTCTTTTATTCAATGAGCATAAAAATTTTAAAGCAGCAAGCAGAATACAGTCCTCTTTCCACAAGCATCTATGTCCGAACATTGAGATCCTATTCCCTGGTTCAATTCGTGACTTACGGACCTTTAATCATATTTTTAATTATCAAGATATTTGGCGTTGAATTTATTCCGTTAACCCTGCTATTAGAGGATCTTAAGGAATTGAGAACTTTAGCCACTCTTTCTGGGTTCTTCAATACCTTGATATTCATCATCCAAGGAGCAGGAACTCTGAAAGCACCTGTGGATCCCATTGGTAATAATCTTGATGCTGACCTCACTCTTGATACTGCATAAGACATCTCCATTTCAATTCATATATTGATGCTTTCATATGAGCTTCGTGAGATGTGGATTGATCATGCTTTTGTTTTTTTTTCCTGATTTTCAAAATTAAAAAAATCAAATTAATTTTTTTCTCTTCTCTAAGTTTTCGAGATTCATCTTTTAAATTATCAGAGAGTGTCCAGAGACTTCTCGAATCAATCATTAATGAAAAAGTCTAGTCTGCTCATTTATG
>Ga0182738_1001790_pt1 | contig 26160 bp, 22 predicted proteins | sample eDN5th30CBELigMG_FD_128876 | JGI IMG/M metagenome (GOLD analysis project Ga0182738, IMG submission 128876) | Enriched Miracle-Growth compost microbial communities from Emeryville, California, USA - eDNA 5th pass 30_C BE-Lig MG (version 2)... ...
CGCGGTCGACCGTGTTGCCGTTGGCGAAGCCGCTCGGCGCCCGGAACACCCCGACCTGCCCGGTGCACTCGTCGTAGCGGAGCAGGCGGTCGTTGGTGATGTCGCTCCACACCAGCGACCGCGCCGCGGGGAAGTACGCCGGCCCCTCGCCGAAGTCGGCCCCGGTCCACAGCGTGACGAGCGGCGCGCCGGGATCGATCAGAGCAAGAAACGCCTCGTCGAGTACCTCGTATGCCGGGTCCATTCCCCCTCCCCGCCGTCCCTGCCGGCCATCCGCTCCCGTCATGTCCCGGCCCGGCCCTCGAGGGCGGGCGCGACCGCCGCGATCAGGTCGGGGAGCGCGCCGAAGGCTCGCTCATAGACGTCGGCATAGGTCCGCGAAAGAGGCGACGGCGCCCAGCGCGTCAGGTCCCTGTCGACCGCAGCGGCCGCCGCCGCATGGTCGGGATAGACGCCGGCGCCGATGCCTGCGAGGAGGGCCGCGCCGAGCGAGGTCGCCTCCCGGATGCCGGCGGCTTCCATCGGCCGCCCGGTGACGTCGGCCTTGAGCTGCATCCAGACGCGGCTCCGCACCAGCGAACCTTCGACGCGGATGCCCTCGATCGGCCGGCCGAGATGCCGCTCGAGCCAATCGAGATTGGCGCGGAGCGAGTAGCCGACCGCCTCGACCAGGGCCTGGAGGATGTCGGCGGCGGTGTGCCGGAGCGTCAGCCCGAAGATGGCGCCGGTCCGGGCCCGCTCGTCCCAGCCCGGCGCAAGGAGGCGGCCGAAGCTCGGATAGGCGAGGAGCCCGGAGAAGCGGAGCGGCCAGGCGACTGCCGCGTCGATGTCGGCGGGCAGCGCGCCGCGCGCGACCTCCCGCGCGTACCAGTCGGTCAGCGCGGTGGCGTAGCCGACCCGCGCCGACAGCGCATATTGCCCCGGCACGACGTCGGCGCCGCAGGAGACCACCGGCGGGTCCTGCCGGGTGGCGGCGGCGAAGTCCGCCACCGGCACGACGACGGCCTCCGCCGACCCGGTCGAATCGACCGCGAGCGGGGCGACCCCGCGGACCGCGAAGGCGGCGCAGAGCCGGTCGTGGCCGCCGGCCACCACCGGCGTTCCGGCGCGAAGGCCGGTTGCGGCGGCCGCCGATGCCGTGACGGCGCCGACCCGCGCGCCCGCGCCGACCGCCTCGGGGAACAGCGCGCGGTCGAGGCCGGCGAGCCCGAGCAGAGCATCCGACCATCCGAGCCGCGCCTGGTCGAAGCAGAGCGTCCGCGAGGCGAGGGAGAAATCGGTGGCATGGACGCCGGCAAGGCGCAGGACGACGAGGTCGCCGAGGCCCAGCCAGTGGCGGGTGCGGGCGAAGGCGCCGGGCTCGTGGTCCCGCATCCAGAGCAGCCGGTTGACGCTGTAGAAGGCGTCGAGCGGCTGGCCGGTGACCGCATAGACCTCCGCCGCGCCGGCGGCCTCGCGCCACCACGCCGCGGCCTCGCCGCCGCGCGCGTCGAACCAGGCGAAGGCCGGCCGCACCGGGGCGCCGTCGCCGTCGAGCGGCACGCCCGCCTCGCCCACCGAGGCGACCGCCACCGCCGCGACGTCGTGCCGGGGAAGGTCGGCGACCACGGTGCCGACGAGGCGCGCGACGGCGGCCCAGAGGAGGTCGACGTCATGCTCGGCGCGGCCGTCGGGGAAGCGGTCCGTCGGGGTCTCGGCGCGGTGCGCGGCGAGGAGGGCCCCGGCCGGATCGAAGGCCGTGACCTTGATCGAGGACGTCCCGACGTCGATGGCGACGAGCGCCGTCTCGCTCATTGCCCGCGCGCGGCGCCGTCCCCGGCCGCCGAGGGCCGGACGCCGGCATCGACGATCGCGATCAGGTCGCGGAGCCGGGCCACCGACAGCTTGCGGATCGCCGCGGCGTAGTCGTCCTCGCGGATGGTGTCGGCCCAGACGGCGCGGCCGGCGAGGAAGCCCGAGGCGCCGCGGCTGCACGCCACGGCGACGGCGTTGGCGAATTTCTCCGCCGGGACGCCCTGGGAGAGCACCACCCACGGGCACGGCAGGGCGGCCGAGATCTGCTCGCACATCTCGGCCATGGCGGCGTCGCTCTCCTTGCCCTGGAACGGCACCTCGCACTTGTAGAGGTCCGGCTTCACCGCCGCGAGGGTGCGGGCGGCGTCGAGGATCAGCGTCTCGCGCGAGGCCGCTTCGCTCGGGCGGACCACCGCCTCGACGATGCCGAGGAGGCCGGCCTTCCGGCTCATCTCCATGAACCGGCGGGCGATCTCGACGTTGCGGGCGCGGCCCTCGTCGGGACGCCAGATCAGGAGGAGCTTGAGGGCCGCCGCGCCGCGCGCGCGCATCGCCTCCGGATCGACCGCCTCGTCGATGTCGGTGTCCTCGACCGGCTGGCCGGCCGCCTGGCGGAGCGCGTCGGCGGCCATCATCCGCCCGCACTCCGGCGCCACCCGCCCGGCGAGGTCGAACGAGGACATGCCGAAGACGTGGTCGAAGAGCATCGCCGAGGCGATCGGCGCCAGCGTCTCGGTCACCGCCTCCTTGAAGCGGACGAGAGTCTCGTCCGGGATGGTGCCGCCGCGGGCCTCGGCGAACATGCCGCGGAGCGATTCGCGCTGGTCGATGGCGACCATCGCGAGCGCGCCCGAGGGCCGGGCGAGCCTGCCGAGCGGCGAAGTGACCAATCCATCCATCGAACGTCTGCTCCTCGTGCCTCGCGAGCCCCCGCCGGATGCGGGCGCTGGCCGGATGCTCGTCTCATAACAACATTGATGTTTGATATCCACCAATTTTGTGGCAGAAGTGCCCTCGCGTATCGGGGGAAGCATGAGACGCCCGAGCGCGCCGTTCGCGGAGGGAGACGTGATGACGGAAGTCCGGGGGCCGCTCGCCGGCCGGGTTGCGCTCGCGACCGGAGCGGGGCGCGGGATCGGCGCCGCCGTGGCGCGCCGCCTCGCCGCCGACGGCGCCGCGGTCGTCGTCGGCGACATCGACGAGGACGGCGCGGCGTCCGTGGCGGCGGCGATCAGCGACGCCGGGGGCACGGCCACGCCGGTACGCATGGACGTGACCGACGCGGCCGACCGGCAGCGGGCGGTCGCGGCCGCCGAGGCGCTCGGCGGGCTGCACGTGCTCGTCAACGGCGCCGGCATCCTCGTTCCCGGGCTGCCGCAGGACGTAACCCTCGCCTCCTGGCAGAAGGTCTTCGCCGTCAACGTCGAGGGCCTGTTCTTCTGCTGCCAGGCAGCCCTCCCCGCGATGCGCGCGCAAGGCTTCGGCCGGATCATCAATTTCTCCTCGACCGGCGCCAAGGTCGGGACGCCGGCCCTGATCAGCTACAATGCCAGCAAGTCGGCGGTGCTCGCGATCACCCGCGGCCTCGCCGCCCAGTTCGGCCGCGAAGGCATCACCGCCAATTCGGTGCTGCCGGGGATCGTCGATACGACCATGTGGGAGACGATCGACGCCGAGGTCGGACCGATGATCGGATTCGCGGCGGGGACGATGATGCAGGACCGCGTGGCGCGCATTCCGGTCGGCCGCGCCGGAGCGCCGGACGACGTCGCCGCCGTGGTCGCCTTCCTCGCCTCCGACGGCGCCGGCTACGTCAACGGACAGTCGATCAACGTCTGCGGCGGCCTCTTGATGAGCTGAGCTCGCCCCTTCCAAATCCTGGCATATACGGAGGAATCACTGCCATGACCGGCTCGAACACCGCCTTCGATGCGGCCGATGTCGCCCGCATGATGGCGAGCTGCGAGATCATCGACCTCGCGCCGCTGCTCACCCCCAACATGGTGAAGTGGCCGACCCATCCCGACCTCGCGATCATCGACGATGCGCGCACCCACGCGCAGGACGGCTATTTCCTCCAGACGCTCATCATCCCCGAGCACGTCGGCTGCCACGTCGACGCGCCGTCCCATGCCCATGCCCATCTCGCCGATCGCACGATCGACAAGTACGCGGCGGACTGCGTCATGGGGCCGGCGAAGAAGGTCGACGTCTCGGACCTCGACCTCCAGCCCGGCGACATGCTGACCCTCGCCCAGTACCAGGCGGCGGCGGAGCGCGCCGGCGTCCGCATCGACAAGGGCGACATCGCCCTCGTCCAGTTCGGCTGGGACAAGAACCTTCCCGGCGGCAGCGCCGGCCGCGACCGCGCATGGTGGGGGGCCAACAATCCCGGGATGGCGGAGGACCTCTGCCGCTTCTTCTCGGAGCGGGGCGTGAAGGCGGTGGGGACGGACACGGTCTCGGCCGACCTCGGCCAGAAGGACAACGTGATCGTCGCCGACCACGGCCACCGCACCTATTTCCTGCCGCGCGACATCCTGATCATCGAGGGCCTGCTCGACCTCGCCAAGGCGCCGGCGGCGTTCTACTTCATCGCGCTGCCGCTCAAGATCCGCGGCGGCTCGGGATCGCCGCTCCGCCCGGTGGCCGTCGTCGCGCGCGGCTGAGCCGCGCTCCGCCCTCCATTGCGGCGGGCGGGCCGGGGTGGTATCACGACATCAACCAGAATGTGCGAATAGCATCATTCGAAATGAGGGCGGCCGGAAGAAGCCGCGGGCGGGATGACGAACGGGACGGTGGAAAGAACGGGGCTCGCCGGGATCTGGCACGGGCGGGCGGACCTCCGGGTCGAGCCGCAGGCGGTCGGCGCGGCGCTGCCCGGCCGGGCGATCGTGCGCATGCTGGCGAGCGGCGTCTGCGGGTCGGACGTGCATGCCGTCCACGGCGACTTCAACCTCTGGACCCCGCCGGTCATCCTCGGCCACGAGGGCGTCGGCATCGTCGAGGAGCTCGGCGAGGGGATCGCCCCGGCCGCCGTCGGCCAGCTCGTCGCGGTGAGCCCCAGCGTCTCCTGCGGGGTCTGCTACCACTGCCGCGAGGGCGAGGAGCTGCTCTGCTCGCACCGCTCGGCCCATCTCGGGGCCTTCGCCGACTATGCCGACGTGCCGCTGGCCGCGCTCTACCCGCTGCCCGAGGGCGTCTCCTGGCGCGCCGGCATCTTCACCGAGCCGCTTTCGGCGGCGCTCCACGCGATCACCCTCGCCGACATCAGGCCCGGCGAATGGGTCGGCGTGGTGGGCGGCGGCGCGGTCGGCATGCTGCTCCTCCAGCTCGCCCACCAGAGCGGCGCCAACGTGCTCCTCTCCGAGCCCGAGCCGCAGCGCCGCGACATCGCACGGCGCCTCGGCGCCGAGGCGGTGGTCGATCCGCGCAGCGAGGATGTGGTGAAGGCCGCGCTCGAGGCCACGGGGGGCGTCGGCCTCGACCGCGTGGTCGAGGCCGTGGGCCGTCCCGCCACGGTGCAGCAGGCGATGCAGATGGCCCGCCGCGGCGGCACCGTCGTGGTCATGGGCGTCGCCGACCGGACGGCGGAGATCCCGATCCGCCCCTACGACCTCTACGAGCGGCAGCTGACGCTGCGCGGATCGTTCATCCGCAACTTCGACTTCCAGCGCGCGGTGCGCCTCCTCGGCCGGCTCGAGCTCGAGAGCCTGGTCACCGCGGAGTTCGGGCTCGAGCAGCTCAACGAGGCGATCGACACGGTCGCCGCGGGCAGGGGCCTCAAGACGGTGGTGGTCACCTCGGCCCTCGCCGGGCACGAGCGGTCGGCGGCCTCCCGTCCGTCATGAGGAACGCGATCCGCTCCGGTGCCGAGGAGGGCGGCGCGGCGGCGCCGGCGGAGGGGCGTGTCGCGCAGCTGCGCTACAACTCGGCACCCGAGCGCCGGGAGCAGATCTTCGACGTGGTCAAGGAGACCGGATACTCGTCCGTCGCCGAGCTCGGGAACGCTTCGGCGTGTCCGAGATGACGGTGCGGCGCGACCTCGGCCGGCTCGAGGAGCTGGGGCTGGTGCGGGTGGTCCACGGCGGGGTGAGCGCGATCACCGACCTCGAGGCGCCGCTGGCGTTCCAGTTCCGCACCCACCACCACACCGCGGCGAAGCGCGCCATCGGGGCCTATGCGGCGGCCATGGTCGAGAGCAACTCCGTGATCGGCCTCGACGCCGGCACGACCGTCCTCGAGCTCGCCCGGCGGCTCCCGGCCGGCCAGGGCCTGACCGCGGTCACCCATTCCCTGCCGACGATGAGCGCCGTGGCGCGCCGCGACGGCGTCCGGCTCATCGGCCTCGCCGGCACCTACGAGCCCGAGATCCAGGCGTTCGCAGGGCAGATGGCGTCCTCGCCCCTCGCCCAGCTCCGCATCCAGACGATGTTTCTCGCCACCACCTCGATCCGCGAGGGCGCCATGTGGGCGACCACCAGCCACGACGTCGAGATGAAGCAGGCCCTGATGCGGGTCGCCGACCGGGTCGTGCTCCTCGCCGATTCGTCCAAGTTCGGGTATTCGGCGCTGATGATGGTGGCGCCGCTCTCGACCGCGACGACGCTCGTGACCGACGAGCACATTCCGGCCGCGACCGCCGAGGCCGTGCGGCGGGCGGGGGTCGAGCTCGTGACCGTGCCGGTCGCGACCGCCGACCACGGAGAGCGCTGATGGCCGCCGCGACCGGCACCTACACCGTGTTCGGCGGCCTGCGCGACGCGATCTCGCAGCGCCCGGCGCTCCACCGCGCCTTCCCGGCGATCGTGAGCCTCGTCATCCTCCTGGCCATCGCCGGCGCGCTGATCCCGTCCTTCCTCCTGCCCGAGCGCCTGCTGCTCCTCGGCCAGCAGGTGGCGCCCCTCGCCCTCGTCGCGATCGGGCAGACCCTCGTGGTGCTGATCGGCGGCATCGACCTCTCGGTAGGCTCGGTGCTGACCTTCAGCCTGGTGCTCGGCGCCGGGATCGCCCGGGGCAGCAACGAGCTCCTGCCGCTCGCCATCGTCGTCTGCCTCGGCGCCGGCGCGCTGATCGGCACGATCAACGGCCTCCTCGTCACCCGCCTCCGCCTGCCGGCGCTGATCTCGACGCTGGCCACCGCCGTGATGGTCGACGGCGCCGCCTGGGTCTACACCAACGGCGCCCCCAACGGCTCGATGCCGGCGCTGCTCCAGTACGCGGCCAACGGCAAGGTCGGCATCGTTCCGGTGGCCGACATCATCGTCGTCCTGGTCTTCGCCGCGATCCTCGTCCTCCTCACCCGCACCGTCTTCGGCCGCCGCCTCTACGCGGTCGGCGCCAATCCGCGCACCGCGGAGCTCACCGGAATCCGCGTCGAGCGCATCACCGTGATCGCCTACATGCTCTGCGGGCTGCTCGCGGCCGCGGCCGGCCTGATGCTCGGCGGCTACATCGCGGTGGGCTCGCTGAAGGCGGGCGAGGCCTACGTGCTCAACTCCCTCGCCGTGGTGCTCATCGGCGGCACGAGCCTCTCCGGCGGCGAGGGCGGGGTCATCGGCACCATCATCGGCGTGGCGATCCTCGCCGTGCTCACCGCCCTGCTCATCCAGCTCGGCGTGCCGATCGCGCTGCGGTCGGTGCTGCTCGCCATCATCGTCGTGGTCGGCGCGATCCTCCAGGGACGGCGCATCGCGACATGAGAAAATCCCGCTTCCGGACGACCGTGGAGGAGATCGGCGGCCGGCGGCGCGATGACGTGGACTAGGGACTTGAGACGAAACGTTGAGATGAGAAAGGGTGGAAGCATCATCATGACCAGCCACAAGAAGCAGAATCCGTTGACCCGTCGGGCAATGATGGGCGTCGCGGCCGCAGCCATGGCCGCAACGCTGCTTGCGGGCGGCGCCAGCCAGGCGGCCGACAAGCAGCCGCCGTTCGTGATCGGCGTCTCCAACGACTCGGTCGCCAACCCGTTCCGGGTGCAGATGATCAACGAGATCCAGTACTATGCCAGCCAGCATCCGGAGCTGATCAAGGAGCTGATCGTCCTCAATGCCGGCGAGGACACCAACAAGCAGATCTCCGACGTCCAGGACCTGATCTCGCGCGGCGTCGACGGCATCGTGCTGTCGCCCCACTCGAACACCGCCTTCACCTCGGTGCTCAAGGACGCCAAGGAGTACGGCATCCCGGTCGCGACCTACAACAACAACATCACCGACGGCACCGACCTCGTCGTCGGCCAGGTGACCCCGCCGTTCAAGGCCTGGCAGAAGCAGACCACCGAGTGGCTCGCCGAGGCCATGGGCGGCAAGGGCAACGTGATCGCGCTCCGCGGCATCGCCGGCACCCCGGTCGACGGCGACGAGTGGGACGGTGCGATGGAGGTGCTCGCCAACTATCCCGACATCAAGGTCATCTGCACCGAGTACGCCAACTGGGACTACGGCGCGGCCAAGACCGCGGTCCAGAACTGCCTCGCCAACCACCCGGAGGTGAACGGCATCCTCTCGGTGGGCGACGCCATGACCTGGGCCGCCGGCGAGGTGATGGCCAGCATGGGCTACGACGTCACCAAGATCCCGATGATCGGCATCGGCGGCGGCAACGGCGCGCTCAAGTGGTGGGCCAACAACCCCGGCGTCCAGGCCTACATGATCGGCGACCGCACCGACGTCGCGGTGTTCGCCACCCAGTACGTGCTGAACGCGCTCCAGGGCAAGGCCGGCGACGCCGTCGAGATTCCGACCGCGGTCATCACGTCCGAGACCCTCAAGGACTTCGTGCAGCCCGACCTCCCCGACAACGTCTGGCTGGTCGGCACGCAGCTTCCCCCGGAGGAGCTGAAGAAGCAGGCGACCCGCTAGGGCCGTTTCGCAACCTCTCCCAAGACGGAACCATGAGCAGCACCCCGACCACCGACCAGGAACCAGCCCCCGGCCGCGAGACCGCGGGCGCCGGGACGGACCGGGGTGCTGCGGTCTCCGCCGCGACGGGCGGCGCCGCCACCGGCGGCGTCGCCCTCCTCGAGCTCCGCAAGCTCACCAAGGCGTTCGGCGCGACGATCGCGCTCCGCGACATCGACCTCACCCTCGACGCCGGCAAGTTCCATGCGCTCCTCGGGGAGAACGGCGCCGGCAAGTCGACGCTCATCAAGATCCTCGCCGGCATCTACCGCCCGACCCGGGGCGAGATGCTGATGGAGGGCAAGCCGCTCGAGCATCCCACTCCGGCGCTGCTCCGCACCCTCGGGCTCCACATCGTCCACCAGGATTCCTCGATCCTGCCGGGACTCACCGTCGCCCAGAACTTCGCCCTCGGCCAGGAGCCGACCGCCGGCCTCGGCTTCATCCGCCGGCGCACGGTGCGCGACGAGCTCGCCGCGCGCGGCCGCCGCTTCGGCGTCGACTTCGACCCCGACATGCCCGCCGAGCGGCTGGCGATCGGCGACCGCAAGATCCTCGAGATCCTCAAGGTGCTCGACGCGCGCCAGAAGCTTCTCATCCTCGACGAGCCCACCGCCTCCTTCACGGCCGAGGAGGTGCGGCGGCTGCTCGCCATCCTCCGCGAGCTCAAGGCGCAGGGCACCGCGATCCTCTACGTCACGCATCGCCTCGAGGAGATCGAGGGCATGGTCGACCGGGTCATGGTGCTCCGCGACGGCTCCAAGGTCGGCGAGCTGACGCACGACGAGGCGGTGCAGGAGCGCGTCGTCTCGCTGATGGTCGGCCGCGAGCTCGGCCAGATGTACCCGCACAGCGACCGGCCGCCGGGCGAGGTGCTGGTCTCGGCGCGCGGCATCCGGAGGACCGGGCAGTACGAGGACGTGAGCCTCGACGTCCGCCAGGGCGAGATCGTCGCCCTCGTCGGGCTCGCCGGCCACGGCAGCTTCGAGGTGGCCCGCGGCCTTTCCGGCCTGCCGCCGCCCGAGGCCGGCGAGATCCTCATGCACGGCCGGCCGATCCGGCTCCGCTCCCTCCGCGATGCGCTGAAGAACGGCATCGGCTTCCTCGCCGAGGACCGGGCCGACACCATCCTCCGGGTGCGGACGGTGCGCGAGAACCTCGCGCTCGGCGCGCTCGAGATGTGGTCGCGGATGGGCTTCGTCGACACCCGCCGGGAATCGGACGAGGCGGAGCGGCTGATCAAGGCGCTGTCGGTGCGCTGCCGCTCGCAGAACGCGCTCGCCGAATCGCTCTCGGGCGGCAACCAGCAGAAGGTGGCGCTCGGCCGCTGGCTTGCCGCCGAGCGGCGCCTGCTCGTGCTCCTCGACCCCACGGCGGGCGTCGACGTCGGCGCCCGGGCCGAGATCTACAAGCACCTCAGGGCCTTCGCCGCCGATGGCCGGGGGGTCCTGGTCGCCACCAGCGACCTCGCCGAGGCGCTCGGCCTCGCCGACACCGTCGTCGCCTTCTACCGGGGCCGCCAGGTCGCGACCTTCGACCGCGACAACCGGCGCGAGGAGGACGTGCTCGCCGCGATCACCGGCCAGACTGCTGGAAAGGGAGCCGCATGAACAGCCTCAGCCGGCGTACGGTCGGCCCCATCGTCCTGCTCGTCGTCGGCGCCGTCCTCGCCTATTTCCTGGTGCCGCGCTTCGGGACGCCGATCAACCTCGGCTATTTCCTGCTCCAGGCGGTGCCGCTGCTGCTCACCGCGGTCGGGCAGACGCTGGTCATCATGACCGCCGGCATCGACCTCTCGGTCGGGGCCATCGTGACGCTCGCCGGCGTCATCGCCGCCCTGCTCATGGACCCGGCCAACGGCGGCAGCATCTTCCTCGCCCTCCTCGCCGTGGTCGGCGCGGCGCTCGCGGTCGGCCTGGTCAACGGGCTGCTGATCGTCCGCTACAACCTGCCGCCGTTCCTCGCGACCCTCGGCATGACCTTCTTCCTCGCCGGCGTGAACCTCTACCTGATGCCGGTGCCGGGCGGGAAGATCGCCGAATCGTTCCAGGACGCCGCCTCGACCCGCTGGGGCTACGTGCCGGCCACCGTCGTGGTCACCCTCGTCCTGCTCGCGGCGATCGCGATATACGTCGACCGCACCCGCTTCGGGCTCCGCCTCCGCGCCGTCGGCTGGAACGAGAAGGCCGCCCGCCTCGCCGGCGTGTCGCCGGCCAAGGTCAAGATCGCGGCCTATATCTGCTCGGCGCTGCTGGCCTCGCTGGCCGGGCTGTTCATCGCCTCGCGGACCGGCAGCGGCGACCCGCTCGTCGGCAATTCCTACCAGCTCTCCAGCATCAGCGCCGCGGTGCTCGGCGGCGTCGACCTGTTCGGCGGCCGCGGCACCGTGTGGGGGGCGATCGCCGGGGCCCTCGTGCTGGCGATGATCGGCAACGTCCTCAACCTCCTCGGCGTCGTCGCCTACTGGCAGTGGATCGTCCAGGGCTTCGTCCTGCTCGTCGCCGTGGCGCTCTATTCGGTGCGCTTCGGGCGACGGCAATCGAGAGAGCTCACCTGAGGCACGGCGTCCGCGACATGGCGCCCGCGGCCGATTTCGCCCGTTGTCCCCCCGGCCCCGCGGGGGCATGATCCCGCGCCCGGACTGCCCCTTGGAGGACCGATGCCGGAATGCCTGATCGGAGCGGATGACGCTCCCGACGCCGTCCCCGTCCATGCCCTTGAGCCGGACGGCCTCGACGCCTTCCTCGAGAGCCGCGCCGACCTCGCCGGCTTCGTCCGCGCCGCCGGCTTCAAGGCCAATGCCGGGTCGATCCTCGGTGTCCCCGGCGGGGGCGGCATCGACTGCTTCCTGTTCGGCCTCGGACGCGAGGACGACCGGGCCGCGCTCCTGCCGGGCCGCCTCGCGACGGGCCTTCCCGGCGGCGACTACGGGCTCGCCGGTGGCTTCGCCGACGCCGGCGTCGCGACGCTCGCCTTCGCGCTCGGCGCCTACCGCTTCATCCGCTATCGCGACCGCGACCGCGGGCCCCGCCTGGTGCTCGTCGGAGGCCCCGAGGCGCGGCGCATCATCCGCATCGCGGACGGCGTCTACCTCGCCCGCGACCTCATCAACACCCCGGCCAACGCGATGGGTCCGGCGGAGCTCGCCCTCGCCGCCGAGGACCTCGCCGCCCGCCACGGCGCCGCGATCGCGGTGACCCAGGGCGACGCGCTCGCCGACGGCTTCCCGCTGATCCACGCGGTCGGCGCCGCGGCGACGCCGTCGCGCGCCCCGCGGCTCATCGACCTCACCTGGGGCGACCCCGCCGCCCCGAAGGTGACGCTGGTCGGCAAGGGCGTGTGCTTCGACACCGGCGGCCTCGACATCAAGCCCTCCGCCGGCATGCTCCTCATGAAGAAGGACATGGGCGGCGCCGCCAACGTTCTCGGCCTCGCCCACATGATCATGGACGCCAGGCTCGAGATCCGGCTCCGGGTCCTCATCCCGGCGGTCGAGAACGCCATCTCCGGCGCCTCCTTCCGCCCCGGCGACGTGTTCCGCAGCCGGAAGGGCCTCACCGTCGAGATCGGCAACACCGATGCCGAGGGACGCCTGGTGCTCGCCGACGCGCTGGCGCTCGCCGCCGAGGAAAGCCCCGGGCTCATCGTCGACATGGCGACGCTGACCGGGGCCGCCCGGGTCGCGCTCGGCCCCGAGATCGTGCCCTTCTTCACCCGCGAGGAGGGCCTCGCCGAGGCGCTCGCCACCCACGCCGCGGCAGTGGCCGACCCGGTATGGCGGCTGCCGCTCTGGCGGCCCTACCTCTCGATGCTCGATTCCCGCATCGCCGACATCAACAACGCGGGCGCGACGCCGTTCGCCGGCTCCATCACGGCCGCGCTGTTCCTGTCGCGGTTCGTGCCCGAGGGCCAACCATGGCTCCATGCCGACATATACGGCTGGAACCCCAAGGACGCCCCCGGCCGGCCCGAGGGCGGCGAGGCGCAGGCCATCCGGGCCCTCTATGCCCTGTTGGAAAGCCGACACGCCGCTTGAACCGGGCCCCGCGCAGAGGGTTTAATGCCGCCTCTTTCCGGAGGCTGTCAGGGGCGGCACATGCCCGTGGAGTTCAGGCCAAGCCAGGCGCTCCGTCTGTGGCGGGACGTGACGTCCGATCTCGTCCGCGATGGGCGGCCGGGCCTTTCCCCGCGCCAGATGGCCCTCCTGCTCACGGTCTATCTGGAGCCGCCGCCGCATACGGTGAAGAGCCTCGCCGGGCGCCTGGGCGTCACCAAGCCGGTGATCACGCGGGCGCTCGACGCGATGGCGCGGGCGCGCTTCCTCGAGCGGAAGCGCGACGCGGACGACCGGCGGAGCGTCCTCGTGCAGCGGACGGTCGAGGGAGCCCTCGCCGTCGAGCGGCTCGGCGACGCGATCGTCGCGCGCTATCGCGAACTGCCGCTTTGATGCGCCCGTTCCGATGACGGCCGCCCCCGGAACCCTGCGCCGGCGCGCGACATTGCGATCCGGCGGCCGCGCCGTCCCCCGGCTTCGGGGGGACATCCGTTGACGCTCGAGCAGCTTCTGTCGGTCGGGGTCATCGTCGTCCTCATGGCCGTGATGATCTGGGGACGGGTCCGCTACGATCTCGTCGCGGTCGGCGCGCTGATCGTGGCGCTCCTCCTCGGCATCGTTCCCGCCGACATGGCCTTCTCGGGCTTCTCGAACGACATCGTCATCATCGTCGGCTCGGCCCTCCTCGTCAGCGCCGGCGTGTCGCGCTCCGGCATCACCGAATACGCCATCCGCCGGATGGCGCCGAACGTCACGCGCGTCCACGCCCAGCTCGCGCTCCTCGTGGTCGTGGTCGGCGTGATGTCCGCCTTCATCAAGAACATCGGCGCGCTGGCGATCATGATCCCGATCGCCTTCCAGTTCGCCGAGCGCTCGAAGGTCTCGCCCTCGGTATTCCTCATGCCGATGGCCTTCGCCTCGCTCCTGGGCGGCATCACGACGCTGATCGGCACCTCGCCGAACGTCATCGTCGCGGGCGTCCAGCGCGAACTGGGCGAGACGCCCTTCGGCATGTTCGACTTCGCGCCCGTCGGCGTCGCCATCGCCGCGGTGGGCTTCGTCTTCCTGATCTTCTTCTACTGGCTGGTGCCGCAGCGCAAGCGCGAGGGCGGCAGCATGCACGAGGCCCTGGCCAGCCACACCTACCTCTCGGAGGCCAAGGTGGGCCCGGAATCGGCGATCCGCGGCAAGACCGTGGCCGACCTCCTCAACATGGCCAAGGGCAGCGTCAGCGTCACCTCGCTGCTGCGCGGCGGGGTCAGCCTCACGCTGCTGCCCGACGTCGTGCTCAGGGAGGGCGACCGCCTGCTGATCGAGGGCGACCCGGCCGCGCTCGACGGGCTCGTCGCCCAGGCCAGGCTCTCCGTGGCGAACGAGCGGCGCACGCCGGGGGGCAAGAGCGTCGACGCCATCGAGGCCGTGGTCGGCGCCGGCTCGAGCCTGATCGGCTGGTCGGCAGAATCGCTCGACCTGTTCGACCACCTCAACATCAACCTCCTCGCCATCAGCCGGAAGGGCCACCGCCTCACCGCGCCGCCGAGCACGATCCCGCTCGAGCTCGGCGACATCATGATCGTCCAGGGCGACCGCGAGGCGCTGCCCGCGCTCCTCCGCGACCTCGGCTGCCTGCCGCTGGCCGAGCGCCCGATCCGCCTCGGAAGCGTCCGCCGCGGCATCGTCCCGGTGGTGATCCTCGCCGCCGCGGTGACCGCGACCGCGACCGGCCTCGTCTCGGTGGCGGTCGCCTTCTTCTGCGCCGCCTTCGCGATGATCCTCTTCGGCGTGGTGCCGGTCCGCGAGGCCTATGCCTCGCTCGACGGGCCGATCCTCGTCATGCTCGCCGCGCTCATCCCGGTCAGCGAGTCGCTCCAGAGGACCGGAGCGACGGATGCCATCGCCAGCTTCCTCGCCGATGTCGGGATGATGCTGCCGCCCTACGGCGCGATCGCCCTGATCATGGTGGTGGCGATGGCGGTGACCCCGTTCCTCAACAACGCGGCGACGGTGCTGGTCATGGCGCCGATCGCGGCCACCTACGCCACCAACCTCCACCTCCGGCCCGAGGCCTTCCTGATGGCGGTGGCGATCGGCGCCGGCTGCGATTTCCTCACCCCCATCGGCCACCAGTGCAACACGCTGGTGATGGGGCCGGGCGGCTACCGCTTCTCGGACTATCCCCGCCTCGGCCTGCCGCTCTCGATCCTCGTCGTGCTCGTCGGCGTGCCGATGCTGATGCTCGTCTGGCCGGTCTGAGCGGCACGGCCGCCGTGACGGCGGCTCAGACCCCGTTGCCGAGATAGCCGCCCCTGCGGAGCGCATCGAGGATCCGGTCGGCGAGCTGGTCCGCCGGGGCGGCGGTGGTGTCCAGCCGGAGATCGGGGCTGACCGGCGGCTCGTAGGGCGAATCGATGCCGGTGAAGTGCTTGATCTCGCCGGCCCGGGCCTTCTTGTAGAGGCCCTTCGGATCCCGCTCCTCGGCAACGGCGAGCGGCGCGTCGACGAAGATCTCGAGGAACTCGCCGTCCTCCACCAGGTCCCGCGCCATCTGCCGTTCGGACCGGAACGGCGAGATGAACGAGACCAGCACGATGGTCCCGGCGTCGATGAAGAGCTTCGCCGTCTCGGCCACCCGGCGGATGTTCTCCACCCGGTCGGCATCGGTGAAGCCGAGGTCGCGGTTGAGCCCGTGGCGGATGTTGTCGCCGTCGAGCATGTAGGTGTGCCGGCCCATCAGGTGGAGCTTCGATTCGACGAGGTTGGCGATGGTCGACTTGCCGGCGCCGGAAAGGCCCGTGAACCACAGGATCACCGGCTTCTGGCCCTTGAGGTCGGCGCGCGCGTTGCGGTCGACGTTGAGCGCCTGCCAGTGGATGTTGGTGGCGCGGCGGAGCCCGAAGCGGATCATCCCCGCCGCCACCGTGGCGTTGGTGAAGCGGTCGATGAGGATGAACGAGCCGGTGGTCTTGTTGTCGTCGTAGAGGTCGAAGGCGATCGGCTCGGAGAGCGAGAGGTTGACGAGGCCGATGTCGTTGAGGCCGAGGGTCTTGGCCGCGAGCGGCTTGAACGATTCGATGTCGACCTGGTGCTTGAGGTCGCTGATCGCGGCGCCGACCGTCCGCGTCCCCGACTTGAGGAGGTAGGGCCGGCCCGGAAGCAGCGGCTCGTCGCTCATCCAGATGACGTGCGCGGCGAGCTGGTCCGACACCTCCGGCCGGTCGAGCGGCCCGGCGAGGATGTCGCCCCGCGAGGCGTCGATCTCGGTATCGAGGGTGACGGTGACGGCGTTGCCGGATCGCGCCTCGGTGAGATCGCCGTCGAGCGTGACGACGCGCGACACGGAGGCCGCCTGGCCGGTGCGGGCGACGACCACCCTGTCGCCGGGGCGGACGCGCCCCGAGGCGAGGGTGCCGGTGTAGCCGCGGAACGCCGCGTTGGGGCGGTTGACCCACTGGACCGGGAAGCGGAGCGGCTGCTCGGCGCTGCCGTCCTCGACCTTCACCGTCTCGAGATGGCCGAGCAGCGTCGGTCCCTGGTACCACTGGGTGCGGCCGCTCTTGTCGATGACGTTGTCGCCGTAGCGCGCCGACATCGGGATCGCGACGACGCTCTCGAACCGGAACTGCTCGGCGAAGGCCGCGAAGCCGTCGCGGATCTCGTTGAAGCGCGCCTCGCTGAAATCGACGAGGTCGATCTTGTTGATCGCCAGCACCACGTGCCGGATCCCGAGCAGCGACACGATATAGGCGTGCCGCCGGGTCTGGGTGAGGATGCCGGCGCGGGCGTCGACCAGCAGCACCGCCAGATCGGCGTTCGAGGCTCCGGTCGCCATGTTGCGCGTGTACTGCTCGTGGCCGGGCGTGTCGGCGACGATGAAGCGCCGCCGCTCGGTGGCGAAATAGCGGTAGGCGACGTCGATGGTGATGCCCTGCTCGCGCTCGGCGACCAGCCCGTCGACCAGCAGCGCGAAGTCGATGTCGCCGTCGGTCGTCCCGAACTTGGCGGAATCGGACTGGAGCGTGGCGATCTGGTCCTCGAAGAGCTTCTTCGAATCGTAGAGCAGGCGCCCGATCAGGGTCGACTTGCCGTCGTCCACCGATCCGCAGGTGAGGAAGCGGAGCAGGTCCTTGCCCTCGTTCTCCGCGAGGAAGGCGGCGAACGCCTCGCTCTCCGCCATGCTGTGCGCCATCAGAAGTAGCCCTCGCGCTTCTTCATTTCCATTGCGCCGACCTCGTCGTGGTCGATGAGGCGGCCCTGCCGCTCGGAGGTCCGGGCGACGAACATCTCGCCGACGATGGCGTTGAGCGTCGTCGCGTCCGATTCGATCGCCGCGGTGAGCGGATAGCAGCCGAGCGTGCGGAACCGCACCAGGCGCATCTCCGGCTCCTCGCCGGGGAGCAGCTTCATCCGCTCGTCGTCGACCATGAGGAGCTGGCCGCTCCTGGTCACCACCGGCCGCTCGGCCGCGAAATAGAGCGGCACGATGTCGATGTTCTCGGCGAGGATGTACTGCCAGATGTCGAGCTCGGTCCAGTTCGACAGCGGGAAGACGCGGATCGATTCGCCCGGCTTCACCCGCGTGTTGTAGAGCGACCAGAGCTCGGGCCGCTGGTTCTTGGGGTCCCAGGCGTGGCTGGCGGAGCGGAACGAGAAGACCCGCTCCTTCGCCCGGCTCTTCTCCTCGTCGCGGCGCGCGCCGCCGAAGGCCGCGTCGTACCTGCCCATGTCGAGCGCCTGCTTGAGCGCCTCGGTCTTCATGACCTGGGTGTAGTAGGACGAGCCGTGGTCGAACGGGTTGATGTTGCGCGCCTTGCCGTCCTGGTTGGTGTGGACGATCAGGTTCAGCCCGTATTTCGCGGCGGTCTCGTCGCGGAACCGGATCATCTCGCGGAACTTCCAGGTCGTGTCGACATGGAGGAGCGGGAACGGCGGCGGCGCCGGGAAGAACGCCTTCCGCGCCAGGTGAAGCATCACCGACGAATCCTTGCCGATGGAATAGAGCATCACCGGCCGGTCGAAATTGGCCACCACCTCCCGCATGATGAAGATGGCTTCCGCTTCAAGCCGCTGGAGATGCGGCAGGGGCTGGTTCATCGGGGAACAATCCTTGGGCGGGTTTCGCGGGCGGACCCTAACCACGTTCCGGTGGCCGGCTCAAGCACGGAAAGCGCCGCACCGGCCGGCAGGGAGAGGCCCGCTTGCCCCGGTGCCCCCAGTTTCGGGAATGACTTTGCAAACCGCCCGCAACACCCGCGTCGCCGGTCACAATTCCGCGCCGTTCGGCCCCTATCAGGCCGGCGGTGACCGGATGCGGGAGAGGCGCTAGGCTCGCGCTTCCCGCGCCCGGGAAGGTGGGCGCCCTCCGCGGTGGACGCCGCCGCGCCAATTGCGAGGAACGATCAATGCCGCACGCCCTCCGGCGCCTGGTGCCGCTCGCGCTCCTGCTCGGCTCCGCCACGGTTCCCGCCCTCGCGCAGGAGCCCGCCGCGGTCGACCTCTTCGGCCCCGACCGCCCGACCCGCGCGGGCCTCCCCTCCGACCCCGCCGCGCTCGGCCTCCTGCCGGAGGCGATGGGGGCGATGGAGACGTTCGAGCTCGACCTTGCCGCCGGCAGCGGGCTCCGCTCCGGCGGCCCCGACCGCCAGCGCGTGCGGATCGCGCTTCCCGGCGGCGACACGGTCACCTGCGACCTCACGCGCGGCGCGCCGGTCGACGGCGTCGAGACGATCGAGGGCACCGTCGCGGGCAGCGACGGCGACCGCTGCGCGCTCTTCGTCCGGGACGGCACGGTGACCGGCGACATCGCCGTCGGCGACGGGCGCTTCCGCGTCGTGCCCCTCGGCGGCGGGACCCACGCCGTGGTCGAGGTCCGCACCGGCGGGATGAGCGAGGGCGGCAACGACGCGCCGACCCCGCCCGGCATCCCCCGGCGCGCCGAGCGGAGCCTCCGCGACGCCCCGCTCTGCGACGTCGCCGGGGCCGGCGAGCGCGGAACGATCGACATCCTCGTCCTCTACACGCCCCAGGCCGCCGCCCGGCAGGACATGCAGATGCTCGTGGCCGAATCGATGAGCCAGCTCAACCGCGCGTCCGGGATGCATCGCGGCGACCGGTTCGGCGTCACCTTCCGCCTCGCCGGCCTCGAAGAGGTCGACTACGTCGAAGGCGACGACCTGTCGGTCGACCTCAACCGCGTCTCGGGCGCCGAGCCCGGCATCCTCGAGGAGGTCGCGGCGCTGCGCGAGCGCTACCGCGCCGATCTCGTCCACCTGATCGTCGAAGGGCGGGGGAATGACGGGAGCTGCGGTATCGGCTGGATGGTCGAGCCCGACGCGGCGACTACCGCCGCCGCCGGCTTCTCCGTATCGGACCACCGCTGCTCGGCGGCGAATCTCAGCTTCGCCCACGAGATCGGCCACAATCTCGGCATGAACCACGACCGCTACGTCGTCGACAAGGCCGATCCCGGCGCGATCAATTTCGGCTATGTCTCGATCGAGGACCGGAGGCGCACGCTGATGGCCTACGGCAACGCCTGCTACGACAAGGGCGTCGATTGCCCGCGGGTCGTGACCTACTCGACCCCCGATGCCGTGCTCGGCAAGGACCGCGGCTGGGGCGTCGCGCCCGACCGGCCCGACCCCGCCTACAATCGCGAGATCCTCTGCCGCTCGGCGCCGGAGGTGGCGAAGTACCGCTGACCCCGCATGCGGTGACAGCCGTCACTTGGCGTCTTCCCCCTCCCGGCGCATCATCGATGCATCGGGCAACGGAGGGGGACCAACATGATCAAACGCCGCGACTTCCTGATCGCCGGGGCTGCCGTCACCGCAGCCGCGCTGCACACCCGCGCCGCCGGCGCCGAGGACGCGGCCGTGCCGGCCGCACCCGCGGACGGCTGGGACGACGGCCTCGCCCATGCCATCCCCTACACGCCGCCGCTCGGCACCGGCCTCGAGCGGGGCCTCGTGCTCGGCGGCGGCGGGGCCTATCTGGCCTCGTGGATGGTCGGCTACTTCGACGCGCTGAAGAAGAACGGCATCGACGTCGCCGACGCCGACATCATCGTCGGCACCTCCGCCGGCTCGGTGGTCGGCGCCTCGCTTGCCGGCGGCCACCTGTGGCGGCTTTCCGCGGAGCTCGACTTCCTCGGCAAGTTCCCGAAGCTCTTCGCCGAGCTCATCCCGACCATGGCGCCGAACCCGAGCCAGACCCGCGCCCGGCGCATCGCCGATGCGGCGAGCGACGCCGACCCGGCGACGATCCAGGCGATCGGCCGCGCGGCCATGGCCGCCCAGAACCCGGCGGGGCCATCCGACTATTTCGACACGGTGAAGCGCCTGATCGGCGAGGAGAAATGGCCCTCGCCGAAGCTGCACACGACGGCAAACGACTGCTACACCGGCGAGCGCATCGTCGTCTCGGCGGACGACGACGTCGAGGTCAACCGCGCCTGTGCGGCGAGCTCGTCGCTGCCCGGCTCGATGGGACCGACGTGGCTCAAATACCGCCTGTGCATGGACGGCGTCATCTGCCAGACAAGCACCCATTCCGACGTGGTGGCGGGCGTCAAGAAGGCGCTCATCGTCTCCCTCACCGACGGTAGCGCCGACGCCAACAAGATCGGGCTGCGCACGTCCGGCCTGCCGAACACCCTCCAGCAGGAGGTGGCCGACCTCGAGGCAGGCGGTACGGAGGTGGTGTTGAAGGTCGTGGGGTTGATGCCGGGCGTGACCCACGTCGACAGCATCATGGACCCCAAGTGGATCGAGCCCTGCCTCAGGAACGGAGGCGAGCGCGGCCTGGCGGACGTCGCCGAGATGAAGGCGTTCTGGGGAACCTCGTAGTCGCCTACCCGGGCGGCGGCTACTCCCCGCCGCCGTCGCCGGAGGCCTCGGCCTCGGACTGCGGCGCCCCTTCGGCGGACGCGGCGCGGTCGCTCCGGTCGCGATAGGGCCGGCGGCGACGGGGCCGGGAACGGCCCTCGCGCGGCGGCGCCTCGCCCTCGGCCGAGGAGCCTTCCCCCGCTTCGGGCTGGGCCTCGGCGACGATCGGCTGGTCGTCGCCGTCATCGCCGTCGCCGTCGCCGTCGTCATGGCCGTTGGCGTCGTGCCCGTTGCCGTTGACGTAGGGCTGGGACTCCCCGCCGTAGCCGGGCTGGTCGCCGCGCATCTGGGGATAGGGCTGCTGGCCGCCCTGGACCGCGCCGCGCTCGTCCTCGTCGTCGCCGTCGACGTCGCTGCGGAAGATCTGCTGCGGCTGCGGCATCTGCGCCTGGGCGGCGCTGACGATGCGGTAATAGTGCTCGGCGTGCTGGAGATAGTTCTCGGCCTGGATGCGATCGCCGGAAGACTGTGCGTCGCGGGCGAGCTGGACGTACTTCTCGGCGACGTGGAGCGCGGTGCCGCGCACCTTCACGTCGGGTCCGTTGCTCTCATAGGTCCGCGCCAGGGGGTTTGGCCCCTTGCGGTTCCGCCCGCGCATGCGCTTGTTGTTCTGCTGTCCTTGTCTCATCGAGACATCTCTTCCCTGACCGGAACGATTCCAAGACACGGTCATTCACTCCCGCGATTTCGGCTTCCCCTGGAAGCCCTGGGGCAATAGTCCCCGACCGGCACCGCCGGCCCGGTAAACGAAATTGTTTCGGCTTTGACTCACGCGGCCACGGTTTCCCACGCGGGCTGTCCCGCTGTGCCCGGTCTGTCCGAACTACCTGATGACGATCCGAACATTCGGACGAGATAGGAGATCACCACCGTTCGATTGGGCCGTCAGCCCCAGCGCCCGATTCGGCGACCTCTCCTGTCCACGCTTCATGAAGCAATGGACCGCCCGTCTTCTACGGCGACCGGAACGTAACCGGTTCGCCACCGATTTCCAAGCCCATTTTTTGCCGCGACGCCTTGCCGCGCTTCACTTCCACGACCCTGTCGATTCCGGCCAGATCCCGGTGGAGAACGGCGCGGAAGCCGTGTGATTCGGCGATCGCGGAAACCGACTGCGCCTGGCCCTTCCCGATCTCGAGAAACCCGCGGCCCTCGGCCGCGAGAAGGCCGTCCAGCCCGGCGAGGATGATTCGATATGCATCCAGTCCGTCGGGCCCGCCGTCCAAGGCTATATCGGGATCGAAGTCGCGCACGTCAACCGCGAGCGCGGCGATCTCTTCGCGGGGGATATAGGGCGGATTGCTGACCACGAGGTCGAATCGCCCGGCGACGGCCGTCGCCCAGTCCGACACCGCGAAGGCCGCCCGGCCCTCCAAACCGTGGCGGGACGCATTGGCCCCGGCCGTGCGCGCCGCGCCCTCGGCGCGGTCGATCCCGAGGCCGTGGGCCGCCGGCAGCTCCGAGAGCAGCGCGAGCAGGATCGCGCCGCTGCCGGTGCCGAGGTCGAGGATCGCGAGCGGCGCGTCGGCCCGCCCGGAACGCCGCGCCCAGCCGAGCGCCGCCTCCACCACGGTCTCGGTGTCGGGGCGGGGCACCAGCGTCTCCGGCGAGAGCGCAAGGTCGAGGGTCCAGAAGCCCTTGGTCCCCGTGATCCGCGCCACCGGCTCGCCCCGCCCGCGCCGCGCCGCAAGGGCGAGGGCCGCCGCAACCGCGGCGGCGTCCGCCGGCTCCCCCGCGCGGGCCACCAGCCCGGTCGCGTCGAGGCCGAGGACGTGGCCGACGATCAGCCGCGCGTCGAGCTCGGCATTGGCCGCGCGGTCGTCGGCGAGAGCCTCGCGAAGCGATGCCGCAACGCGGCGGATGAGGACGGCGACGGTCTCGGTCATGCTCGTCGGGCGGTCCGTGGCCGGGCGCGGCGAACCGGCGGCCGCCGCCTACGCCGCCTCGTCTTCGGCCGCCAGCAGGCTCGCCTGGTGCTCGGTGATGAGCGCCTCGATCAGCTCGTCCAGCGCCTCGCCGAGCAGCACCTGCTCGAGCTTGTAGAGCGTGAGGTTGATGCGGTGGTCGGTCACCCGCCCCTGCGGGAAATTGTAGGTGCGGATGCGCTCCGACCGGTCGCCCGAGCCGACCTGCCCGCGCCGGGCGGCGGCGCGCTCGCTGTCCGCCTTCTGGCGCTCGAGGTCGAAAAGCCGCGTGCGCAGCATCTGCATCGCCTGCACCCGGTTCTGGTGCTGCGAGCGCGATACGGCGGTGACGATCAGGCCGGTGGGGATGTGGAGGATGCGGATGCCCGAATCGGTGGTGTTGGCGTGCTGGCCGCCCGCCGAGGAGGCCCGCGTCGTATCGACCCGGATGTCCTCCGGCTTGATCTCGACGTCGACGTCCTCGGCCTCGGGCAGCACCGCGACGGTCGCGGCCGAGGTATGGATGCGCCCGCTGGCCTCGGTCTCGGGCACGCGCTGGACGCGGTGGACGCCCGATTCGAACTTGAGGCGGGCGAACACGCCGCGGCCGCGCACCTCGGCGATGATCTCCTTGAAGCCCCCGGCCTCGCCCTCGCTCTCCGAGATGCTCTCGACCTTCCAGCCGTGAAGGTCGGCGTAGCGCTGGTACATGCGGAACAGGTCGCCGGCGAACAGCGCCGCCTCGCTGCCGCCGGTGCCGGCGCGGATCTCGAGGATGGCGCTCTTCTCGTCGGCGGCGTCCTTGGGGAGGAGAAGCTTCCGCACCGTATCGACCAGCCCGGCGATGCGCTCGTCCAGGGCGGCGGCCTCCTCGCCGGCCATCTCGCCCATCTCGGGGTCGTCGAGCAGGGCCTCGAGGTCCCGCCGCTCGCCTTGCGCCTGCCGCAGCGACAGGATCGCGTCGTGCACCGGCTCGAGGTCGGAGCGCTCGCGGCTGAGCTTCACCAGCGTCTCGCGGTCGAGCGGCGTCGCGAGCTTCTCGTCGATCTGGTTGAAGCGCGTCACCAGGCCGTCGATCTTGGCATCGGGAAGTTCGGTCACAGTGGAATGGCCTCTTTCTCCGCGAAGGCGGACAGTGCGGCGCGGAGGTCGTCGCCCGGGCCGCTGTCGTCGAGCATAGCATCGAGCTCGGCCGCAAGCGCGCCCGCCGGAAGGGCCTGGGCCATCGCCTTGACCGGGCCGATCGCCCCCGGCGACATGGAGAGCGAGCGGTAGCCGAGGCCGATCAGCGTCATCGCTGCGAGCGGATTGCCGGCGAGCTCGCCGCAGAGCGTCACCGGCAGCCCGGCCCGCCCGGCGGTGCGCACGATCTGGCGGAGGGCGCGGAGGAAGGGCCGCGACAGCGGCTCGAAGCGCGAGGCGACCCGGGTGTTGCCGCGGTCGGTGGCGGTCATGAACTGGAGCAGGTCGTTCGAGCCGACCGAGATGAAGTCGACCTCGCGGACCAGCTCGTCGAGGGCGAAGAGAAGCGCCGGCACCTCGACCATGGCGCCCATGCGGATGCGCTCCGGCCCGGCGTGGCCGTGGCGGCCGAGATGGGCGAGGTCGCGCTCGATCAGCGCCCGCGTCCGGCGGATCTCGTCGAGATCGGTGACCATCGGCAGCATGACGCGGAGCTCGCGCCCGGCGGCCGCCTTGAGCAGCGCCCGGATCTGGGTGCGGAGCAGGCCCGGCCGGTCGAGGCCGAGGCGGATCGCCCGCCAGCCCATGGCCGGGTTCTCCTCCTGGCCGGTACGGAAATAGGGCAGGACCTTGTCGCCGCCGATGTCGAGCGTGCGGAAGGTGACCGGGCGGCTGCCGGCCGCGTCGAGCACCGCCGAATAGAGCGACTGCTGCTCCTTGAGCTTGGGCATCCGCGCCGCGATCATGAACTGGAGCTCGGTGCGGAAGAGGCCGATGCCCTCGGCCCCCGATTCGCCGAGATGCGGCAGATCGACGAGCAGGCCGGCATTCATGAGGAGCGTCACCCGCTGCCCGTCGCCGGTCACGGCCGGCTGCTCGCGGAGGAGCCGGTACTGCTCCTGGCGCCGGGCGCGGAAGCGCACTTTCTCGGCATAGGCCGATTCGACGTCCGGCGGCGGCCGGACGTGGACCTCCCCGGCGAGGCCGTCGACGATGATCGGATCGCCGCTCTCGACCAGCGAGACGATGCTGGCGGCGCGCCCCACCGAGGCGATGCCGAGCGCCCGGGCGACGATGGTGACGTGGCTGGTCGGGCCGCCCTCCTCGAGCACGAGGCCGCGGATGCGCTCGCGGTCGTAGTCGAGCAGTTCCGCCGCCCCCATGTTGCGGGCGACGATGATCGCGTCGCGCGGCAGCTCCTCGCCCGACAGCCCGTGCGGCTTGTTCATCAGCACGCGCAGCAGGCGGTTGGCGAGATCGTCGAAGTCGTGGAGCCGGTCGCGGAGGAACGGGTCGATCTGGCGCTGGAGCCGCGCCCGGGTATCGCTCTGGACCTTCTCCACCGCGGCCTCGGCGGTGAGGCCGTTGCGGATCGCCTCGTGCATCCGCCGCACCCAGCCGCGGTCATGGGCGAACATGCGGTAGGCCTCGAGGATGTCGCGGTGCTCGCCGCTCCCGCCGATGTCGTCGCGCGACAGCATGTCGTCGACGAACAGGCGAAGGGAGGCGATCGCGGTGTCGAGACGGGCCGATTCGGCCTCCGCATCCTCGCCGATCAGGGCGGTGACGACGACGCGCGGCTCGTGCAGCACCACGTGGCCGAGGCCGACGCCCTCGCCGAGGCTGAGGCCGCCGACGGTGACCGGCCGCTTGAGGTCGAGCTGCATGCCGGGCGGCGCGAGCCGCTCGAGCTCGCCCACCGCGATCATCTCGGCAAGCACCATCGCGGTGGTCTGGAGGGCCTCGACCTCCTCGTCGTAATAGGTGCGGTGCGTGCGGTTCTGGACGACCAGCACGCCGAGCGTGCGGCCGGCCCGCAGGATCGGCACGCCGAGGAACGAGGAATACTGCTCCTCGCCGGTCTCCGGCAGGTACTGGAAGGCGGGGTGCGACTGGGCGTCGGGGAGGTTCAGCGGCCGCGCCTCGTCGGCGATGGTGCCGACCAGGCCCTGCCCGATGCGGAGCTGGGCCTGGTGGACCGCCTCGCGCTTGAGGCCCTCGGTGGCGTAGAGCTCGAGAATGCCGTCCGCCCGCAGGACATAGGCCGAGCAGACCTCGGCGACCATGTTCGCCGCGATCTGCGTCACGATCTTGTCGAGCCGTTCCTGCGCGCTGATCGGCTCCGCCATGATCTCGCGCAAGCGGCGGAGCAGGACGCGCGGTCCGGCGGGTGGCCCCCGCATGTCCGCTATCCCAGAAGTGTACCTGTCAGGCCAAGGCCGCCGCCGGTTTCGACTGTGCGGTCACGAGGCTCGGCGTCTCCCTATCGTTCGTCGAGCCCGTATAGCGAATGCAAAGTCCGTACCGCAAGTTCGGTGAACGGCGCGTCGATCAGCATCGAGATCTTGATCTCGGAGGTGGTGATGGCGCGGATGTTGATCCCCCGCGAGGCGAGGGACTTGAAGGCGCTGGCCGCGACGCCGGCATGGCTGCGC
>Ga0182738_1001791_pt1 | contig 26149 bp, 30 predicted proteins | sample eDN5th30CBELigMG_FD_128876 | JGI IMG/M metagenome (GOLD analysis project Ga0182738, IMG submission 128876) | Enriched Miracle-Growth compost microbial communities from Emeryville, California, USA - eDNA 5th pass 30_C BE-Lig MG (version 2)... ...
CGCGCCTTCGCCAACCGAGACGACTTCGCCTTCGGCCGGTTTCTCTTTCGCGCTATCGGGGATGATCAGGCCGCCCTTGGTTTTCTCGTCCGACTGGACGCGACGGACCAGAACGCGGTCGTGGAGTGGACTAAATGCCATGTTGTTCTCCTCATTGGACAAACAGACCGTGAGGCCCCCCGTGCCGACGGTGGGGCCGTGCGTGACCCTTGCGGCATCACGCGACAGAGATTTGCCCTATCAGCGGAGGGTTTCAAGGGGTGGGACGAAAAAATTTGGCACTCGACTGTAGCCAGTGCCAACAGCATGAGGCTTCCGAGCAATAGCTTGTGATTTCAGTAACCTCGGTGAGACAGCAAGCTTGATTTCCCAGCAAGTCGGGCCAAGATTTACGTATAGAAATATTCGTTCAGACTGATGCCGAGGGTTTCATGACGGACACATATCTCTCTGCTGCTCGTGATCTGATCATCCAGGGAATGCATGAGAGCCAGGTCGCCTTGTCTGCCGAGCTTGAATTTCATCTGGCCACGGCTCTGGCACATTACATTGACCATCCCATTCTGCCTGACCGCCTGACGGTCCGCCTGGTGGAGCTGGCCCAGCGGCGCTCGAGATGGGATGAATCCCGCCAGATCGGCGACGCCTGCCTGATCTCCTGCGCATTCTTCGCCGCGAGGCTGACCCGACATGGCGGCACCATTGTCCATTATGCGGGGCTGGGCCAGAGTGCTTATGAGATCGCCGGGATGCCAGATGTGGCGCATGGCTTTCCAGATATGCTCGACGTGCTGCAGGCCAGCAGACCGATGGTCAGGGAAAAGCCACTGATGGACGATGACAAACTGCAGGAGGACGCGGGTATTCTGATCCTGGGACCGAAATACCGACACTGATCCCCGTCAGGTGGGTCGAAGACGATCAGGTCGTCTTCCTCCGGTCCGCGGGGCTGCCGGGAACCTGTAGCCTGCGGCAGTCTCGATCTCGCCGCAAGCCGCAGTTCATGGTTGCGCAAAACGCGATCGGTAATGCCAGCTCATGCGCCAGATCCTGCTGCGCGCAGAAGCAGACCGGGTCAGCACATAGCCGCTGATCGTCTTCATCACGAACGGCTGCGCGCGGCCGAAATGCCACCGCGCAGAAGGCACCTCCGGGGCGTTATCCGGACCTAGACCCGGTTGGAGATGGCGCCGGTCAAATTCAGCAGGACTTCAAGCTGGCGGGGGGTGGGTTCTGCCGAAAGGTGCTGGATCGAACCGATCAACCCGATGCTGCCGACAAGGGTTCGGTTCGCGCTGAATATCGGCGCGGCCAAGGCGTTGATGCCCAGCAGTGATTCTTCCGGCGCGACCGAATAGCCCAACTCCCTCACGCGCTGGATGTCCTTTTTCAGCTTGCCGATATCGGTGGTGGTTTTGGGCGTCACGGCCTCCAGCGATGTGTCCAACTGCTCCCACAGGTCGGCGGGGCCGAAGGCGAGGAAGACTTTCCCCTGGGCTGACGAATGCAACTGCAACTCGCTGCCCGGCCGCACGCCGATGTCGATCGGTTGGTTGCTGCGCAGCGTCGCCAGGACGAAAGCCGATTTCGGCGTTGGTACGCTCAGAACGACGGCCAGACCAAGCTCGTCCCTCGCCGTCTGCATGAGCGGCTGGGCGATTTCCGAAAGTGCCTGCCCGTCCGGGGCCTTTTGCCCCATCAGCCATATCTTCGGCCCCAGCCGATAAAGCGATGTGACGGGATCCTGCACGATCATCCCATGCTCGATCAGGGTGTGCAGGTGCTTGTGAACGGCGCCTTTGACGATGCCCACCTTGCCCGCGATCTGAGTCACCCCCTGGGGCAATTCAGCAAAGGCAACCTCTTGCAGGATGCGCAAACACGTATCGGCGGCGCGGACATTTGAGGATTTTTCCACCGGTGAGACATCTCCTGCTCTGACAATTCATTCTTGACTCATTGCGTGCTCCTCGTCAATGTTGAGAACACAGTTCTCGGTATGAGAACAGCAGGGAGGGAAGTAATGAGGAAGTTTTCTGCCATCGCGGCACTTGGCGTGACGTTGTCTGCCACCACAGCGCTTGCGGATCCCGTGACGCTCCGCCTCGGGCATCCGGTGTTCGAGGCGCACCCGATCCACGACACTGCCCTCCGCTTCAAGGAAGCGGTCGAGCGCATCTCGAACGGTGACGTGACCGTCCAGATCTTTCCGTCTCGCCAGCTCGGCGACGTGAAGGAACTGGCCGAGGGGGTGCAGTTCGGCACGGTCGACATGACGGTAAACTCGACCTCGGCCTATGCCACGCTGGAACCCGCGATCGACGCCTTTCAGCTTCCGGGTGCGATCCCGGATTACGAGGGCTTCATCACCATGGCGAAATCCGCCGAGGCCCGTGCGATCATGGACCGGCTGGAAAACCACGGCATGATTGCCCTTGGCGTCTATGACGGCGGCGTGCGCCACTTCATGACCATCGGCAAGCCGGTCGAGAGCCTAGCCGACATGAAGGGCCTCAAGACCCGCGTTGCGCCGAACCGGATGTTCCTGGACGCCTGGTCGGCTGTTGGGGTGAACCCGACGCCCATGGCCTATGGCGAGGTTTACTCCGCCCTCGAGACCGGCACGCTGGACGCGGTGGAGATCAACCTGACCTCGATCGAGAGCGAGAAATATTACGAGATCGGCAAGGGCGTGACCCTGACGAACCATTATTTCTGGCCGGGATTCCTGCTGGTGAACAAGAACAAGTTCGACAGCCTGACCCCCGAGCAGCAGGACGCGATGCGCAAGGCTGCCGACGAGATCGTCGAACCGCAGGTGATGGCGGTGAAGGAACTGGACGCCACGGTGACGAAGCACCTTGAAGAACTCGGCATCCCGGTTGTGGTGCCCTCGGACGGATTCAAGGCGGAACTGGCGGCAGCCTTTGCGCCGGTGGTTGCGCAATACGAGGCCGTCGACCCGCTGATCGCCGATTTCAGCGCCAAGGCAAAGACCCTGACGCCCGCGGCGCAGTAATCCCCTCGGGTGCGGCCTTCAAGCCGCGCCGCTACCACATTTCCGATCCATGAGGGACGACCATGTCCAAGATCTGGCGGGCCTATGTGGCCGCCGTTGAAACCTTCTGCTTTGCCGGCATCGCAGCAATCCTGATCGTCGGCGTCCTGCAGGTCTTCGCCCGCTATGTCCTGCACAGTTCGCTGTTCTGGTCCGAGGAGTTCATGCGCTATCTGATGCTCTGGATCGTCGCGTTCGGCGCCGGCATCAGCTATACGCGCGGCCAGTTTCTTGGCATGCGCATGGTGGTCGAGAAGCTGCCGCCGGCAGCGCGCCGGGTGGCGGATGTGGTTGCGGCCGTTTGCGTCCTGATCTTCCTGGGCGTCATCATCTGGTATGGCAGCAAATTCAGCTGGGGCACCCGCAGGCAAACCGCCGTGGCGCTCAGCATCTCGATGTTCTGGATCCACATCTCGGTCGTGATCGGGGCGCTGCTGCTGGCGATCCATGTGGCGCTAAATGAACTTCTCGGCGTGGCGCGTTCCCCCGCGCGCGAGGAACATGTGATGGGCGCGGAGGAAGCACTATGATCTGGTTGGGCTCCACTTTCCTTTTCACCCTGCTGATCGGCATGCCGATCGCCTTCGTGCTGGGCTTCAGCGCCCTGGCCTATTTCGTGATGACGGGGCAGACCAACTTCCTGCTGGTCATGCCGCAGCGGATGCTGGCGGGCATGGACATGTTCGTGCTTCTGGCCATCCCGCTCTTCGTGCTGGCAGGCAGCATCATGGACGTCGGCGGACTGACGCGCAGGCTGATCGGCTTCGCCAATTCCATCGTCGGACGTTTCCGCGGAGGGCTGTCGCTGACCGCCATCTGGGGCTGCTTCCTGTTCGGCGGCGTCAGCGGCTCGGCCGCTGCCGATGCCGCGGCGATCGGCACGGTCATGGTGCCCGACATGAAGCGTCAGGGCTATGACGTCGACTATTCGGCGGCGCTGATCGCCGTCTCGTCGCTGATGGCGCCGCTGGTGCCGCCCTCGATCGCGATGATCATCTATGGCGCGCTGTCGGGCACCTCGATCGCGCAATTGCTGATCGCGGGACTTGCGCCCGGCATCCTGCTGGCGGTGCTGCTGTCCATCTATGCGATAACGGTCGCCCGCCGACGCAGCTACCCCACCGCCCCTGCCCAGTCGATGGCGGAAATCGTTCAGGGCTTCTGGAAGGCAATTCCGGTTCTGCTGCTGCCGGTCATAATCGTCGTGGGCATTCGCGGCGGCATCTTCACCGCGACCGAGGCCGCCGCCATCGCCGCCATCTATGCGCTGCTGGTGGCAACCTTCGTCTATCGCGCGATGACATGGGCCTTCCTCAAGGAGGCGTTCATCTCGACGGCGATCATCACTTCGGCGATCTATTTCCTCGTCGCCATCGCGAATATCGCCGGCTTCATCTTCGCCATGGAGCAATTGCCGCAGCAGGCCGTGGCATTGCTGACCGGGATCTCGGACAACCCCTATGTGATCCTGCTGATGGTGAACATCATCCTGCTGTTCATGGGCATGTTTCTCGACACCATCGGCGTGCTGATCCTGACAGTGCCGGCGCTGATGGCGATCGGCAACACCCTGGGACTCGACCCCGTTCATCTGGGGGTGATGGTCGTCTTCAACGTGCTGGTCGGCTTCGTGACACCGCCGGTGGGGCTTTGCCTCTTCGTCATCGCCGGCGTGACCGGGCGCCCGATGGAGAAGATCGCGGTCGCCGCGCTGCCGATGATCGGAGTGGCATTGATCGTGCTGGCGTTGATCACGCTGTTTCCACAGATCTCGCTGTTCCTGCCGGAACTTCTGGGGGCACGGTGATGGGTGACACCCTGTCGGTTCAGATCGGGGGCCTTCGCTTGAAGAACCCCATCATCGCCGCGCCGGGCGAGCATCTGATCGAGGATGCGGGACTGGTCGCCGCCATCGCATCGGGCGCGGGCGCTGTGGTGATAAAATCCACCAACGAATCCGAGGCCGCAAAGCGTCAGTTGCTACAGGCGGAATACGCGGCGCTCGGCCCGGATTGGCAACCCGTCGCCTGGGGCCCTGATGCGCCAGAGGCGGTCACGGTTCTGACCCGCTCGGGGCTGCACCCGCTGAATTTCGATGCCTGGCTGGATCAGGCGGTCCGCCATGACCGCATGGCCCGCGCCGCCGACTGCCTGCTGGTGCCCTCGCTGGTGCTTGCGGATCTGGAGGCGGCGGTGGCCTCGGCCCGGCAGATCGAACAGGCGGGGCTGCCCGTGCTGGAACTGAATATCGGCACACCCTATGCCAGTCAGGCGTCGCGCGGCGCGGTATCGACCGAGCTTGACCCGGCCCGTGTCGGCGAAATCGTCCGCGCGATCACCTCTGCCGTCACGATCCCGGTCTGGGTCAAGCTCTCGGGACAGAGCGAGCGGGTGACGGCCCTTGCCGCCGCCGCGACCGGTTCCGGTGCCGCAACGGTCGTCATCGCGGGCCGCGCGCTGGGTCTGGTGCCTGATCTGGATAGCATGGCCCCCCATCTGGGCACCAGTTGCGGCATCGGCGGCTTCTGGAACCTGCCGCTGACCTGTCACTGGCTGGCGGAAACGCGCGCGGCCCTCGGTCCCGGCCAGCCGCTGATCGGCATCAATGGCGCGACGAATGGTCTGGACGTCGCCCGCATGATGCTGGCCGGCGCATCCGCCGTGGGCCTGTCCTCGGCCGTGATGATGCGCGGCTTCGAGGTTCTGTCCGAGGCCGTCGACACATTGACCGCCTATTGCCGCGACAAGGGCACCACGGCCACCGCGCTGATCGGACGCGCCGCCGATGCCCGCCGCCGTTTTGCCGACATGCCCGCGCTGGACCAGGTCTGGCGCCACCACATTCCCCGCGCGGCACGCGCGACCCATTGAAGACGGGAGAGAGAAAGACATGACCGACATGAACGAACGCATCGACGCTCTGATGAAGGGTGCGGTGGATCTGCACATCCATTCCGGCCCCTCGCTTCATCCGCGCAAGCTGGACCATATCGCCGCCGTGCGCGAGGCGGATGAACAGGGCATGGCGGCAATCCTGCTGAAGGATCACTATTACCCGACGATGCCCGTCACCCGGCTGATCAACGAGAATTGCGGTTTCAAGACCCAGGCCATCGGCTCGATCGTGCTGAACAACCCGCTGGGCGGGCTGAACCCCGCCGCCGTGGATTATGCGCTGAAGCAGGGCGCGCGCGTCGTCTGGATGGCGACCGCCCATGCCAAGAACCACATGGACCACGAGGCCGAGAAGCCCGGCTTCAAGTTCCCGCAGAACAGCGCCAGGACCGTGGCGCCGATTCCGCTGACCCTGACCGACGACAACGGCGCCGTCCGCGACGAGGTCAAGCACATCCTCGACCTGATCGCCGAGGCCGATGCGGTCGTCTCGGGCGGCCATCACCACGCGCGCGAACTGCTGCCCTTCTACGAGGAGGCAAAGGCGCGCGGGGTGAAGCGGCTGTTCCTGAACCACCCGACCTATGTCAACGACTGCTCGTTCCAGGAAATCGCGCATCTGGTCAGCATGGGCGTGAAGATGGAGCATTCGGCCTGCATGTTCATCGAGTCGACCTTCAAGATGTTCGACACCTATCACCTGAAATCCGTGATCGACGCGGCCGGCGTGGAGAACACCTTCTTCGGCACCGACCTTGGCCAGAAGAACAACCCCAACCCCGCCGAGGGGATGCGGATGATGATCGGAATGCTGCTGGAAAACGGCTATAGCGATGACGAGGTCCGCCGGATGACCACGACCGTCGCTGCCGAATTGGTGGGGCTTGCGGCATGACCGGAACCAGTCTTCGGGCACGGATCCGGGCGGGCGAAACGCTGATCGGCACCTTCGTCAAGACCCCCGCGCCCCATGTGGTCGAGATCCTCGGCCTTGCCGGTCTCGACTTTGCGGTGGCCGATCAGGAACATGCGCCGCTCGGTCTGGCCGAGATGGACATGCTGGCGATGGCGGCGCGGGCCAGCGGCCTGCCGCTGCTGTCGCGCCGCTGGGGTGCCCGGCCAGACTGGATCGCGCCGTTGCTGGATCTTGGCTGCGCCGGGGTGATGGTCCCGCATGTGGCCGACCGCGACACGGCCGAGGCGGTTTGCGCCGCGGTCAAGTTCGCGCGCGGCAGCCGTGGCATCTCGCCCTCGCCGCGCGCCGGAAATTACGGCACCATCAGTCTTCCCGACTATCGCCGCATCTGCGACGACGAAAGCGTGGTGATGCTGCAGATCGAGGACGCCCCCGCCCTCGGACGGCTGGACGAGATTGTCGCCTGCCCCGACGCGGATGTGCTGTTCGTCGGCCCCGCCGACCTGTCGCAATCCATGGGCGTCGGCTTTCCCTCGCCTGAACTGGACGCCGCCATTCTGCACGTCATCGAGGCTGCGCGCCGTGCGGGCCTCGCCACCGGCCTTTTTGTCGGCGATGAGGCACAGATCCCCGTCTGGCAGGAACGCGGCGTCACTGTTTTCGTCTGCGGCTCGGACCAGAGCCTGCTGATGAAGGGCGCGCGCCGCATGATGACAACCCGGCAGGCCTGAGCCGCCCCTCCCCGAAAGGACATGTGATGTACAAGGACAAGGATCCCCGCGCCGATCTGTTCGCCGCCAGTTCGAAACCGCCTGCGACCGGGTTGATTGCCGATGAACAACTGGCCCTGTTCTATGGCACCGAACCCCAGGCCAGGGGCGAGGGCTGGAAAAGCTGGTATCATCGCGGCAACAACTTCGTGCTGGCCTATTCCGAGGCCGAACCCGGCGCGGTCTTCGCGCGGGACGCCCAGCCGGATGAATATGTGGTCTACCTGCCCGACGCCGCGCGCGGCGCGGTGATTCAGACCTGTGCGGAACGCGTCGAGGTGCCAGGCCATTCAATCGCCTTCCTGCCGCCCGGCGACAGCCGCGTGACCCTGCCCGATGGCGGCGTGCTGGTGCGGCTGTTCACCACCAGCTCGGCCGATCTGGCCAAGGCGGCGTCGAATGCGGGCGCCTATGACGTGGCGCGCAGCCATATTCCTCCCTTCGAGGCCTGGCCCGCGCCTGAGGATGGCTTGCGGATCCGGCATTACTCGCTGGATGTTCCGGCCGAGGCGGGCCGCTTTGGGCGCATCTTCCGCTGCACGACCTTCATGGTGAACATCTTCGAGCCGCAGAACGGCCCCCGCGACACCACGAAACTGTCGCCGCATCACCATGACGACTTCGAGCAATGCTCGCTGGCGCTGAAGGGCAGTTTCGTTCACCATCTTCGCTGGCCGTGGACCGTGGACATGGCCGACTGGCGCGACGACCGGCATGTCGAAGCCGGCTCGCCCTCCTCGCTGGTGATCCCGCCGCCCGTCGTCCACACGACCCGCGCGACGGATGGGGGCGACAATGACCTCGTGGATATCTTCTGTCCGCCTCGGATGGACTTTTCCCTGAAGCCGGGATGGGTGTTGAACGCCGACGACTATCCCCTGCCTGAAGGTTATAGTAAAAATCAGCCACGAGACGGCTGAGTATCGTTCGGGCCCCAGCTCACGTATCCAGTCAGCTCGCAAAAAAAGGACCCGGGCTCTTCAGACTCAACCGCAGTCCTGTAAGACCAAGCTTCACACCACAACCCCGCTCCGCTGCCCCGCAATTCGCAGTGCCGGGCAACGGCTGCCTTTTGCCCCCGGGAGTTCGGGATGCCATGACACAAATCTCCGCCGGTGAAATTGAAGGTGGCACTGGATTTCCTGAGGCAGGACTGCCTTCCCGGGGGTAAGTCGGCGCATTCGATCGCGACTGCACGGCCAGTTTCCCGAAGTGGGGCACGCCTGGTGTCTCGCCGGCCCCGCTTTTTTCACTTGAGCTCCGGTCTGTTCTGAAAACTGATTTTCATCTACAAGAGCTCATGAGCAAAGACCCGCGCTTTCTTTCCCGTGTTCGAGCGGCCCTGCCGGTGCTTGGGCCGGCCGAGCGCAAGCTGGGAGAGCTGGTCGCCGATTTCCCCGGCGAGCTGGCCAGCTATACCGCATCCGAACTGGCCCAGCTGGCCATGGTGTCGAATGCCACCGTCACGCGCTTTGTGCGGAGGCTGGGTTATGCCTCATATGAGGAAGCGAGGCTCGATGCGCGCCAGGAACGCGCTTCGGGGTCCAGGCTTTATGCCAAAGAGCGAACGCCGGATCTGTCGGATCCTTCGGGTCATGCGATGCGCGATTGTCAGAATATCCGCGACACTCTGGACTGCATTGATATGTCGGTGATGGATGATCTGGCGCAACGCCTGCTGACGTCGCGAAAGGTCTGGGTGATCGGTTATCGCGCGTCGGCGCCCTTTGCGGCCTATCTACAATGGCAGCTGACACAGGTGGTTGAAAATATTGTCGCGATCCCGGGCGCGGGCCAGACCATGGGTGAACACATGGCCAGCGTCGTCCCCGACGATCTGGTAATCCTGTTCGCCCTACGGAGGCGGGTGGCCCAGACCAGCCTGCTGATCGAGCACATCGTTGCCAGCAGCGCTGCCTGCGCTCTGATTTCGGACGAGGCCATGGCGATCGAACCCCGGGTCCGCTGGCACTTGCGCTGCCAAACGAAATCTTCCGGGCCGCTGTTTAGCCATTCCGCCGTCATGTCCCTCTGCGGTCTGATCGCGAATCGTGCCATTTTGCAGGCCGGAAAAGCGGGGCGGAGGCGGCTTGCCAGCATCGAATCCCAGAACGATTCGCTCGACGAGCTCTGAAATCTGCCGCCATACTCGGCGAGTGCCCGGAAAATCCGCAGAGATTTGCGGCAAGATCTGGGGTGGGACAGTGAAAATTCATTTCCACATCACTTCTTTTTGCGCAATTTGATGAAAATATGTTTTCATTAATCCGATCAGTAGCCGTGCTGTGAAAAAACTATCAACAGGAGGTTCAATGCTGCGCTCGTTTCTCTTGTCCGCTTGCATGCTATACCCGCTTGTCGCTTCCGCCGAAACAATCACCCTGCGCGTTCTGGGCCAGCCCTCGGGATCGGGGCTGATCGCGCAGCAGAAGGAAGAGCCGTTCTTCAAGTCTCTGGCCGAAACCACCGGCCTCGACATCAAGGTTGAATATCTGCCCGTGGATGTTGCGGGGATTCCCGATACAGATGGGTTGCGGATCCTGAAATCCGGCCTTTTTGACATCGTCTCGATCCGTGGACCACAGGTCAGTCGGGACGAACCTTCGGTCCTCGGCCTTGATCTTGTCGGGTTGAATACGAGCTTTGCCGTCGGCCGCGACCATGTCGATGCCTTCCTGCCCTATGTCGACAGCAGGCTGCAAACCGCGTTCAACGCCAAATTGGCGGGCGTCTGGCCAGCCGGGCCGCAGGTTCTGTTCTGCAAGCCGGAGGTCACCAGCCTTGCCGAGCTGAAAGGGTTGAAGGTGCGCGTGGGCGATCAATCCGCCGCGAATTTCGTGGCCAAGCTGGGCGCAACCGGTATTTCCATGCCTTTCGGCGAGGTCCAGCAGTCGCTGGCGCGCGGCGTGGTAGATTGCGCGATCACCGGACCTGCTTCTGCCAATACCGGCGGTTGGCCCGAGGCCACGACCACGGTTCTGCCGATCTCGCTGCAGCTTGCGATGAACGGTTATGGGATCAACAAAGACAAGCTTGCCAAATTCAGTCCTGATGATCAGGCCAAGCTTGAGGCGGCGCTTGCCCAATTGTCGAGCGAGATCTGGGCCTTTTCGGAAGAGCTTTATGTCGATGCGATGAATTGCAACACCGGCAAGGAGCCCTGCATCCGCGGCACGAAATACAAGCTGACCGAAGCGCCAGTGTCCGATACCGACCTCAAGGCAGTGGCGGCGGCTGTGACCGAGATATCGCTGCCGATCTGGGCCAAGCAATGCGATGCCATCGCCACCGACTGCGCCGAGACATGGCGCCAGACCGTCGGCGCGAAGCTGGGAATGTAAGCTGATGCAACGCTTCACCCATCTGCTGGGAATCATTTTCGGCGCGTCCATGCTGACGCTATCGATCGCGATCACCGTCGAAACGCTTTTGCGCAAACTGCTGTCGATCTCCCTTGGGGGGATCGATGAGCTCGGCGGCTATGCCATCGCCATTGCCGCCCCCTTGGCCTTCACCGTGGCACTGTTCGATCGCGCTCATATCCGTATCAACCAACTGACCAACCTGTTCCCGCGAAAACTGCAGGCCGTTCTGGATGTGGCTTCGATCGTCAGTCTGGCTGCTTTGTCGCTGTTCTTCCTGCATTTTGCCATACAGACGGTGCTGGATACCTGGAGCTACAAATCCATTGCCCAGACTCCTTGGGCTACGCCGCTGATCTGGCCCCAAGGCCTGTGGCTGCTGGCCATGGCGACGTTCCCGCTGGTCGCTGTCGCGCTGTCTTTTCGCGCGATGCGATTGCTGATGCGCCGTGACTGGCGCGAGATCCACAAAAACTTCGGCACGCCCAGCCCGAAGGACGAACTGGAGGCCGAACTTGAGGATCTGAAACGCCGCGAAACCGAGGTCCATCTGCAGGAGGCACGGACATGAGCATTGCCATCGTCGGCATCGGCTTTGGCGCGATGCTGCTTCTGATGTTTCTGTCGATTCCAATTGCGGTGACGATCATCGCCGTCGGCGGTTTCGGCGGCTGGCTGATGTATGGCATGCCGCTGGTCGATATGATGGGCGGGGTGATCTGGTCCAGCCTGAACAGCAATACCATGTTGGCGATCCCCTTGTTCATGCTTCTGGGCGAACTGCTTTTGCGTGGCGGCATCGCCGACCGGATGTATGACGCCATGGCGGTCTGGCTTGGGCGGCTGCCCGGAGGGCTGCTACATTCCAACATCGCCACCTGCACGCTGTTTTCAGCGACCTCGGGGTCCTCGGTCGCTACGGCCGCAACCGTCGGCACCATGGCCCTGCCCGCTCTGCAGCAATACAAATATCCGATGGCCCCCTCGCTTGGTTCGCTTGCCGCCGGGGGAACGTTGGGCATCCTAATTCCGCCATCAGTCAACCTGCTGGTCTTTGGCTCGATCTCCAACACCTCGGTAGGCCAGCTTTTTGCTGCGGGGGTCGTCCCGGGGCTTCTGCTGGCGCTGAGTTTCTCAGTCTACATTTTCCTTTTCCATGGCAAGGCCGGGGCCAATGAGGTCCGAGACATCCCCCTGAGCGACAAGTTGCGCATGGCACGCCATCTGATCCCACCCTTGGTGATCTTCGGCGTGGTCATGGGCTCGATCTATGGCGGGCTGGCCACGCCCACCGAATCTGCAGCCCTTGGCGTGATGCTGGCGTTTGGGTTCGTGGCAGGTGCGGGACGACTGAACCGGGAACTGATGATCCAGTGCTCGATCCAAGCGGCGCGCACCTCGGGCATGGTGATGATCGTACTGGTGGTCTCACTCCTGCTCAATGTGACCATCTCCATGACTGGGGCAGCGCAGGCGATGACCACATGGATTGCGGGGTTCGAACTGGGCCGGCTAGAACTGCTTTTCGTGCTGCTGCTGTTCTATGTGGTGCTAGGCACCTTCATGGATGCCATGTCGATGCTGGTTCTAACCGTGCCGATCATGCTGCCGGTGGTGATCCATGCCGGGATCGACCCGATCTGGTTCGGTATTTTCGTCGTCATCATGTGCGAAATCGCCCTGATCACGCCGCCCGTCGGCATGAACCTCTTCGTGGTCCACGGTGTGCGCACAGATGGCGGTAACTACAGCGACGTGATCCGCGGCTCCTGGCCTTATGTGGTGGTGATGGTGCTGTTCACCATTTCCCTGATGATCTGGCCGGGGCTGGTGATGTGGCTACCCGACATGCTGGCGGGGCGCGGATGAACATAGTGTCTACCACGCCTTCCGGTCGGGAGTTTCCGGGCCGGGCGGCCTCGCGGGGTCGGATCCTGATCGTGAATCCGAACAGCAATCCGGCGGTCAACCTGCTGATGGAGGGGCTTGCCGAACAGGTCCTGCCCCCCGGTGTGACGGCAAGGGTGATCCACCCAACGGCCGCCCCGCCTGCGATCCAGACGCTGGCCGATCGGCGTCTGGCCGAGCCTATGGCCATCAAACTGCTGGCCGAAAACAAGGGGTATGACGCTTATGTCATGGCCTGTTTCGATGACATCGCGCTTGTTCAGGCGCGCCGCTTCCTGCAGGTCCCGGTGGTGGGTGCGGTCGAGGCCTCGGTCGCCATGGCGCGACTGGTCGCAAGCAGTTTCGCCGTCGTGACCACCGTCGAAACGGCGGTTCCGGGAATCAGGGCCGTACTGGAAGGGCTGGGCGCTGACGGCCAATGCAACGTACGTGCGGCCGGGGTTGGTGTCAGTGAAGCTGCAGGCGCAGGCGGCGATGCACGCATCGAAGCCGCCATCGAACAGGCATTGAACATTGACGGGGCCGGGGCGATCATCCTTGGCTCGGCCGGGCTCAGCGGCCGCGCCAAGGCGCTCAAGCAACGCCACGGCGTCCCGGTGATCGATGCGATGGAAGCGGCGCTGCTGCTGGCATTGGCCGGTCTGCCATCCGGCTGACGAACGCGTCGGCAGGGTTCACCGCATTCCTCGAACTGGCACGCGAGGCTGCCAGCGACAGGCAAGGGGTTGACGATCTCCGGTCGAGATTTGCCCCGCGCAAGGGCTGTTCGGGTCTGCGGCGTGCCATCGTTCTGAAACGTGCATTCCGCCATTCGTGCCAGAAGACGGTGGCGCTGCGTTTCTGAGCGCGGTGGTCACTTCGAGACCATGCCACGCACTATTATCACTTTCCCTCGAGCTCACCCTCCGCATAGGTGGCATTGAGCAGATCGGCGACGATCTGCAGGAAGGCTGCCGGATCATCAAGGGCATTAGCGGCGATCAGCAATGGCTTCGGCCGTACGGTCAGCTTCTCGCCATTCGCCCCGACGCGCGGCGCCGCCTGAAAATAGATCGCCAGCTGCAGCCTGCCGGTCTTCGTCCGGTAGATCGGCTTGACAAAGAACCCGGCTTTCGGGGCGGATCCGGATCGGACACAGCTTATCTGCGACATGTTCGGATTCATCCTCCTGTCAGTGACAGCAGGACGCGTTCAACCATTTGCCCTAGCGCCCACATCGCTCTGTCCGGTGCCACAGATGCAGCTCATTGTGGATTCTCCTTGCGGCTGAGCGGCGGGTGAATGAGAGCCCCCTCTCCGGTTAAACCGAGCTGGTCGAGACGATCGCGGAAACTGCGATGCTGCGCGGAGATCTGCTGCGCCCTGAGAAACGCCGCCTGCCGGCTGGCATCGAGGCAGGCGAGATAATCGCTAATCGCCGAAAAGTAGCGCTCGAAATCCGCCGCGATCAAAGCGGCATAGCGCTGCAACTCGGCATCCTCGCCCGGAACGAAGGGTTCGTCCGGCGGCAGGCAGTCGCGGACCGGCAGTCCGGGCGCGTGTTGCGCGAGGGACGCCGTCGCCAAGATCTGCAGGAGAAGCACCAGGATCAATTCCCTCATCCTGCGGCCTCGCGCCGGGCGCGCAATCCGATCAGCGAGTCGGCAAGATTGAAGGCGCCTTGCTCCTGCAACCGGGTGAAGCACCGCAGTGCCGCCCCCGGGCACCGGATCGGGTGGACCGGATGATCACGATTGGCATCGATCACCAGAACCACGAGGCTGGCGGCGAAATCGCCGAAGACAGAGGCCGCGGCATTCATCACCTCTTCCCCGATCTGCAGCTCCGGCAGCAAATGGAACACCGCGCTGCGCAGGGACCGCGGACATGGCAGGTCACCCGGACAGAGACTGTCGAGATAATATCGCAGATCCGGCCCGGCCAGATCGCGCAGCGTCTCGGGGGTCAGCCAGCTCAGGTCGTCCGCGGATGCGGCACCCCCTGCCCTCTCTCTGGCGGGCTTCGGTGCCGCAAGCGCATTCTCCGCCTCGCATGTCGGTGCGATCTCACCCTGCCTTTCCGCGCCGTTACAGGATTCAGAAAGATTTGGAGTTGTATTTCCTATTGCCGGAATCCGGGCTGCCGCCCTGCCGGAAGGTTTCGGGGCGCAGTGCAGCAATGCCGCGCATTCTGCGCGCAATGCTTCGATTTCTGCCAGATGGTCGGAAAGGCCGCCGGCATCCACCATGGTGCTGTAGCGACGCGGCCAGGCCGACCGGCGATGCAGCAAAGAGGCCAGAGCCGGGTTCGTGGGGTCCGTCGTCAGCAAATGTTCGATCAGCCGCTTCACGTCGCGCTTGGCGGCGGAACATTCCAGCCGCAGCACCTGGCAGCGTCGGGCTTCTTCGCGCCAGGCGGCGTCGAGCTCAATGAGGCGCGGCAGCATCAGGATCAGTGGCCGCAGGTTGATCCCGAGGCGCCGACCGTTCGACAGCAACCGGCCGGAGCGCCGGCCATTGGCGGCGGTATCGATCTCCAAGAGACCGCTGGCCGCCAGCCCCTGCTCGTGGTTGCGCAAAGCCCGATCGGTAATGCCCAGCTCATGCGCCAGATCCTGCTGGGCACAGAAGCAGACCGGATCCCGATCGGACGCGGTCCAATCGCCGGGCGATGTCTTGCGGATGAGGCGCAGCAGCACCTCCCGGCGGGCCGGGCCGAGCTGGATTCGGCGCGCATTGCGTTCGACAAGTTCGATGACATGGCTCAGGGTCATGCCCTCCGGCAGGCAGGGGAAAGGGAATAGGCTCGCCTCGACGGCTATGGAATTGTGCACCTTGTTCTGCTCCTGAAGTGAGGCGCAGGGCCGCGGACATTCGGCATCGATCCGCAAAGGATGCAGATTTCTGCTTGAACTGCGGGGCTGGACGGATAACTATGACCGAAGGTGGAGTTCGGTTCAGGTTGTGCAGCCTGAGCTATCTCAATTTAGCCCCTCGTGCGGTCCCCCGCGCGGGGGTTTTCATTTTCGGGGGAAGGGGAGGTCACCTCGGCTGTTAGGGATGGAGGGTCAGCCTGATCGGCTCAGTACCGGATCCATTCGGTTGAGATCTGGCCTTCATGATCGCGCCAGCGCATCAGGACGCCACGCCAGCGCATGATCGTGCCGATCTGGCTTCTGACGGCATGCGCGCTGATACCGGTGGCCTGGAATATCCAGTCTGGCGCGTCGCGCATGCGGTCCTGCGACCAGCGGAAGTTTCCAGCATCGTCATATTCGCCGATGGTGGAGCGGTCGCGGACATTGGTGTCCCCGCCCCCGCGCGTCTGTCGGTAGTCGATGTGATAGAGCTCGATGCCGTCGCGATAGGCCCGCACCTCGGGCGGTAGGCCATCGGTCCCATCACTCATTGTTGCGATCCCTGCCCCGCCGCCCATCGGGCAATTCCACAACTGCAATGGCGGTTCGATCGGAAACGGCGTGATGCGCCGGATCATCTCAATCTTGGCCGCGGCACAGTCACTCGATGCCGGGAAGCCACCTGCCAAACAGAGCAGGATGGCGCAGTCAATCGGGTAGCCGCTGGCCACAGCCGGCACCGGAAGTGCCAGAAAGGCAAGGACGAGATTGCGTCGGAAGGTCTGGGGCATATCTTCAATATTGTAAGATGTGAATCAATCTTGCAATATTGCATAGCCTTCATCCTTCCACACCGCAAGCGGGAGGATCAGATATCTTCAGATATTGTCCGAGCACGGTCAGCTTCGGATGCGGCCTGCCTGGCTCGGGTGGTTCGATCAACCACACAACCCCACTTCCGCCATCCGCGGTTTCATATTCGAGCCCGACGCCCCCATCGCGATGCACCTCGCCCAGAAACCGGTTCACGCGGGGATCCGCCGAGTTGATGATCATGCTCGCACCCTTCCTCTCTCGCCGCGACGTTGCCGGGCAGTAGATTTCGTTGGAAGGGCAAGGCTTTGATTTTTACACTTTCGGATAAGGCGGGATCAGATAAAACCGCGCGCCTTGGCGATCGCGACGGCCTGGATCGCGGTTTTGGCGCGCAATTTTTCCTGCACCCTCTGACTGCGATACTTCACAGTATCCAGCGAGACCGAGAGCCGCTCGGCTGTCTGCCGCTGCTGATGCCCATCACGAAGGCATTCAAGAACCGCCAGTTCTCCCTCAGTCAAGGAGGCGCGGTTATGCAAGAGATCGACCCAATAGAGAAAGCGCTCGCCGACCTGCTTCATCTCCTCGTCCGTGAACTCGCGGTCCGATCGCGACAGCGAGATGAAGGAGCGGTAGGTATTGACGAGCTTGGTGATGGCCATGCCATATCTGAGCCCATGCGCCCGGGCCGCTGCCATGATCCCGCTGTTGTCGCCGCCAACGATCTCTGACCAACGTGCGACCCCCGCAGGCGAAGTCACGATCCATCTCAGGACCGGATCTTCGATGAAGCCTCCGCGTGTGCCATAGGCATCCTGCCAGGCCTGCGGCATGGTGCTGTCGATGATCTCGACACCCTCCTGAACGCTGAAATTGAACGCGAGCACCCATCCCGCAGGAGCCAGTTCGCAGAGCCGGATCCGCTCCTCGCCATAGTCTGGGAGGTAATCCTTAAGCATGCATTTCCCTTAAATTGATTGGTAACCTTACTCGAAAGGGTAAAATTCCCCACTCAACGCTGGATTGTCCACCGCGGCTCGTTTTCATCGGCGGAAAACGGAGCATGCAGGATGGCACAGAAGACGATTGTTGCGGCCAAGGCCGAGTTCACCAAGGACATGGTCGAGACGCTGAACGAGTATTTTGAGCAATACGCAGTCGACGGGGTAGTCACCGTCGAAGTCTCCAACCGCGGACTTTGGCTGCCCAATCCCGCTACGGGTCGGCAGTTTCTCGGTTTGGCGAGGTACCCCGATGGCTGAGATGGAGATGGCGGCCGCGGGTGCGGAACTGCCGGCCGGAGAAGCGCGCGATTTCAGCGTCTCGCTGCTTTCCCTGCCGGGATCGGTCGCGAAATGGCCGCTGGCGATGAAGTTTCTTAGACTGCGAAAGGACGTGTTCATCGACCAGATGAACTGGGGGCTCTTCCACGCCGAGGGCGTCGAATTCGAGCAGTATGACTCGATCGGCGTCACCTATGTCGTTGCGCATCGCGCAGAGCAGGTGATCGGTGGTGCACGGCTTGTCTGCACCACCAACAGCTTCGGGTCGGGCGAGTTCGTCTATACCTATATGATCCGTGACGCCTGTCGGGGCCTCTTGGCAAACATGCCGACCGGACTTTGCGCCGGGGAGCCACCGGTCTCGGGAAAGATCTGGGAACTGACCCGCCTCGTCGCGATCAAGGAGCCGGGGATTGCCGAGGCAATCCTCGCATCCAGCAATCGCTTTCTCCATGCCATCGCCGCGGAACAATGCCTGTTCCTCGGCCCGCCCGCCTTCATGCGCATGGCAAAGAGGATGGGATTCTCGCCCTCTCCGCTCGGCGATATTCAGGGCAATGTGGATGGCCGGTTCCTGGCTTTCAGCTGTGATGTGATCCCGCCAGAAGAAGTGGTGGAATACGCCCGCACTTCCGGGGCCAGCCCTGCCCTCTCGAGGCAGGCTTGCCCGGCGTCTTCGCCCTCGCGCTGAGCCATCCGGGCCTTTTGGGCCCATTCCATCCCAGTACCTACAGGCGCCACGCTCCCGGTTGAGCGTGGCGCTGTTCTGTTGGCGCAGACCGGATTTCGCGGTATTCAGGTTTGTCCGCTGGCTGCGGATGAACAAAATTGCAAGATTGATCAGAGAATTTCAACTTTGGTCGAAATTATAATATTGTTCTCTTATTTGTAATGTCGTATGCCTGCGGTTAGATGCAACCGCGGGCTGAGCGACCGTCAGTGGAGACGGACTCTTGTCATCGCCTGCCTTCAAGAAGCCATATCATTTTGTTCTGGATCAGGCAGAAGAGTTCATGGATTACCTGCGTGACGGTTGGCACATCGAGGTCGAGTGCCGGTCCGATGCCGAGTTGCGCAGCTCCTATTGGTACGGTGAATGGGTCATCCTGCTCGTCGCCCCCGACGAATCCCAGGAAGTGCCGCTCCTTAAGGCCCGCCGGGGTGGCGGTATCGCGCAGGACATGCGCCTCTTCAAAACCCTCAACGGGATCTATTCCTTCTGTCGGCAATACGGCGTCCACTCCCCTGCCATCCCTTCCGTCAAGGGCGATCGGGAACGTCAGCGCGTCACGCTACCTGAACCGGACAAGGCGAACTCGGTGGACGGACACGCCTGACGCGCTCCTTTCCGCGACTACGGCAGTTCTCGGCTGCCATCCGCGCTGCCATTCATCTGCTGGCAAAGCACATGGGGCGGACCCGACCTCATCCGCTCTGGATTTCGCCTCTGCGCGTCTTGCAGTCCGGTGCATCACCGGCCTGCTGTTCCCCTGCTTCTGCCTCGCCCTGCTCGCGGCCGTTCCCGCCTCTGCCGATGTGATCCGCTTCGGCAGCCGCGCGGACGACACGCCCGCCCAGGCCGCTTCGATCCAGCGCTTCAGGAACTCGCGCAACTTCATCACCCCTGCTACGACCAAGCTCCCGACCGGTGCGGATGCCGATAGCGAGCTTCGCCTGGCTTTGCTCGCGGAAACCGCCTTAGGGGAACAGGTTGTCCCTCCCTCCGGATCTATCGGCGCCTTCCCCGGCATCCGGCCCGGCATCGACCGGACGGCGGCGCGCTATCAGCACCATCCGGCGCTCAGATCGGCGGGTTTGTCTCCGCGCGAATGGCGCGCGCTGTTCCGGGCGATGATCTGGCAGGAATCGCGCTTCAACCCCCGGGCCCTGAGCCCGAAAGGCGCCATCGGGCTCACGCAGCTGATGCCGGGCACCGCGCGAATGCTCGGCGTCGACCCGAAGGATCCGATGCAGAACCTCGATGGCGGGGCGCGTTACCTGCTTTCGCAGCTGCAGGCCTTCGGCAGCCCGGTGCTGGCGCTGGCGGCCTATAATGCCGGACCACAGGCGGTGCGGGCCCATGGCGGCGTGCCACCCTACAGGGAGACGCGGGATTACGTGATCACCGTGCTCTCCGAACATGACCGTCTGCTTCTCAAGAAACAGTAGAGGAATTCCTTCCAATGACTTTCGCATCTGATGCGCGACGCCTGGCGCCTGCGCTGCCGGTCGCGGCTTGCCTGTTGCTGGCCGGAGGCTTCGGCTCCGGAGTGCTGGCGCAGGCCAGCCAGGGTATCGATTTCACCAAGGCCAATACGCTCGGCAACAGCTGGACCACCTGGATCATGGGCAATCCGGTGACCTGGTTCTTCTCCACCGCCTTCGTGATCGTCGGCATCATGGCGGCGCTCAACCGTGCGCCCTGGGCCTGGCTTCTCTTCATCATCATCGGCGCGGTGATTGCCATGCCGGTATCGAGCATCGTCAGCAATCTCAACAGCTTCCTCTGAACATGGAAAAGACCCCCGTCATCCTCGGGCTGACCCGGCAGGCCAGGCTCTGGGGCCTGCCGATGCCCTATACGCTCGCCGTGGCCTCGGTCACCGTCCTGCCCTTCATATGGAGCTCGCAGAATCTCGGCCTGTCGCTCGGCTTTCTGGCTCTCGGACCGGTCTGGTACGGGCTGGCGCGGATCGCGACCGCCGCAAATCCGAATGGCGCCACGGTGCTGCGGGTGATCCTGCAGAAGACCCCGCCGACCCTGACCCGCTCGCGCAAGCGGGGCCGGCGCTATGTCTGAGCGGTCATTTGGCGGCCGGAGCGATGCGGCCCGCGCGCTGCTGCCGAAGGGTCCCGGCCTCTTCAGCCATCTGCCTTATCTCATCGAGCATGATGACGAGGTGGTGCGGACCCGGAGGAACGGGCTGATGATGTCGCTGGAAATCGCCGGCATCGATGGCATGACCGCCGCCCCGCATGAGATCGCGGATCTGCGCCGCGCCTTCGCGACCATGATCGACGGGCTCGACGAGCGCTTCACCTTCTATATCCACCGCCTGCATCGCCGCGCCGATCTCGGGCTGAAGCCGGTCCGGGGCGACAGTTTCGCGGCCGATCTCGATCGCGCCTGGCGCCGCCATCTCGAATCCCGGGAGCTGCACGATTTCGTACTGGTGCTGACGGTGGTCTGCTCGCTCCCCGCGCCGCTCAGGGTGCCGCTCTTCCGCCGTGCGGCGGCGCGTGTCCTCGACGGCGATACCGCGACCCGGCTGCATGATCTGCGCGAACTCGTCGGGGTCATCGAGACCGGCCTGCCGAATGTCCGGACCCGCAGGCTGCGGATCAGCGATGGCAGCCTCATCGGATTCTACAGTTCTATCAGCACCGGCATCCTTGAACCGGCCTGGCGCGGTGAGATGACCCTGATCGCCGAGGATGCCGTGCATTCGGCAGCAACCTTCTATCCGGATCACATCAGCTTCGACGAGGCGGCGGTGAGGCCCCGGCATGCCGCGGTGCTGGCGGTCAGGCGCTATAGTCAGGACAGCTGGCCGGGCATGCTCGACGGGTTGGACAGTTCGGTCGATGCGCTCGTCACCCATTCATTCACCCCGATCGCCTCGGAGAAGATCGCCGGCCGGGTCCGGCTGCGGGTGAACCAGATGCGCGCCGCCGATGATCTGGCCACCACCATCCAGCATCAGCTGATCGAGACGGCCGACGAGGTCGAAAGCGGCGGCAAAAGTGTCGGCACCCACCAGCTGACCATCACCGTCTTTGCCGACAGCCCGGCCGGGCTCGACGCGCAGGTCGCGAAGGTGAAGGGCATGGCCGAACGGGCCCGCGTCAAGCTGACGCGCTGCAGCCATAGCCTCGAGGCGACCTGGTTCGCCAGCCATCCCGGCAATATGGATTATGAATGCTGGGCCATGGCGGTGGCGACCACCACTTTCGCGGATATGGCCTCGCTCCATGTCACCGACGCCGGCACCGGGGCCGAGGCGCTCTATTGGCAGAGCCCGGTCACGGTCTTCCCTTCCGCCAGTGGCGCGCCGCACCGCTTCAGCTTCCAGGCGCCGGGACAGCCCGGGAAGGAACCGCCCCTCGGTCATACCCTGGTCCTCGGTCCCTCGGATTCCGGCAAGACCACCACCGTGGCCTTTCTGGCGGCGCAGGCGCAGCGGGTGCGACCGCGCATCCTGATCTTCGACAAGGATCAGGGGCTGCAGAGCCTGGTCGCCGCGCTCGGTGGCGACTATGCCCGGATCCGCGCCGGCCAGCCGACCGGGCTCAATCCGCTGCTGACCGAGACCGGGCCGCGCGGTGAGGCCTGGCTGATGGACTGGCTCTCGGCGCTGGTCGAACGGCGCGGGCCGCTGTCGCCGGTCCAGTCGGCCGCGCTCAAATCCGCCATCCGCCGGGTCTGCGAGGCCCCCGAGCCTCTGCGCAGCTTCCGGCATTTCGAGACGCTGGTCGGCGATGTGCAGGACGGCCGCGAACTCGCCATGCGGGTGGCGGAATGGGGACCAGGGGGCCGCTACAACTGGGTCTTTGCCGAGGCCGGTGCCCCGGTGGTGGATTTCCGGAAGAGCGATGTCGTCGGGCTCGACATGACCGAGATCCTCGAGCATGCGACCGAGCGCACCGCCATCCTGAGCTATATCTTCCGCCGGCTCGAGCTGATGTTCGAGGAACGCCTGCCGACACTCCTGATCATCGATGAGGCGCATGCCGCGCTCGATGACGAATTCTTCGCCACCCGCATGCCGAAATGGGCGGTCACGCTGCGCAAGCTCAATGTCACCATGATCCTGATGACGCAGTTTCCGGGCCAGATCGAGAAGAGCAAGGCGCGCGGCATTCTCGAAGGCCTGCCGCATCGGCTGATCTTCCCAAACAGCCAGGCTATCGAGGCGCAATATGCCAATCTGCATCTGACCGAGAACCAGCTTGGTTTCGTGCTCGAAGGCCAGTTCGGCCCGCGCCGGGCGATTGCGTGTTTCACGATGTCGATGCGGGCTAGATCGGCGGTGGTCGCACTCGGCCTTGCCGCATTGCCGCCAATGGCCGCCGCGCAGGGCGTGCCTTCGGTCGATATCCGGCAGATCGCCGGATGGCTGATGCAGCGCCAGCAGGCCATGGCCAGCCGCGCGGCCGAAATGCAGGAGAACAGCCGCCGCGCGGAGATCCTGAGGCAGCAGGACGACCAGCTTGCGGCGCTCGACAATACCCTGGCGCTGCTGACCGGCACCAGCAGCTTCATTCCCGGGCTCGAAGATGGGGACGGCATTCTGGACGGTCTGGAAGCTGAGAGCGATCCTGCCTTCGCCGCGGCGGCGGTCTATGCCGTTGAGGATGCCAATCCCTATGCCGGGCGGCTCTTCGGCGATGCGCCCGCCACCATCGAGACGATGATCGCGGAAACGGCGCTCAGATATGGCAACCACCCGGCGCTGGCGCGGGCCGGGATCAATGCCGTGGAATTCCGCTGCTGGTTTCAGGGGCTGGTGAAGCAGGAATCGAATTTCAGCATCGGTGCCAGAAGCCCGGTGGCGGCCTTCGGGCTGACCCAGATCATGCCCGGCACCGCGAAGGAGCTTGGCGTCTATCCGGCCTATTATGACGATCCCCGCATCCAGCTCGATGGCGGGGCGCGCTACCTGCTGGCGCAACTCGCCCGCTTCGGCTCGATGGAGCTGGCGCTCGCGGCCTATAATGCCGGTCCCGGCGCGGTGCAAAAATATGGTGGCATCCCGCCTTTTGCGGAGACGCGGAATTACGTCACCCGCATCCGCGCCAATTACCGGCTCTATGCCGGGCGGGTGTCGGGGGCGGGTGATCTCGGCACGCTCGATCCGAAGGACATGCTGATCGCCGAGACCTCGAACCTCGCCGATGCAGGGCTGCATCATGCCAGCCATTCCATGGAGACCATGCATTCCGCGGCGACCCGGCTGCGCAGCATCACCGCCCGGATCGAGGCAACCTCCTCGGTCAAGGAGGCGATGGATCTCAACAGCTATGCCCGCGCCGAAGTAACCCGCATGGCGGCGATCCTGACGCGCCTGCAGGCGGCGCAGCGCAAGGTGGAGGCCGCCCGCTATGCGCTGCTGCTGCAGGCTTATGCCGAGGATGACCGCTATCTACAGGTGAGGTTGGAACAATGACCCTGATCGCCGCCGTCAGATATGTGCTGGCCAGCTCGGCCCTTGCGGCTCTTCCGGTCCTGGCATCCGCGCAGGGCGTGCCGACCATCGACGTGACCAGCATCGCCCGACTGCAACAGATGCTCACCGAGGCCAAGGCGCAGCTGAAGGAGCAGATCGCGCAGAATCTGAAGCTCGATGACCAGACCCTGAAGCTCATCGAGCAGATCCGCCTGCTCGAGCGCCAATATGCCGCGCTCTCCGATGGCCTCAGTCTCGCCGATCTCGGCTTCGACAAGGAGAGCTTCCTGCGCGATATCCTGCCGGGCTTTGCCGATTTGTCGCAATCGCTCGAGGCGGCAAAGTCGGGCAACTGGACCAGCGTGCTTTCCGGTGGGGACGGCCTCGGCACGGGCACCGTCACCGGCCATGTCGATCGCGCCTTCAGATCGGCCGGGCTCGAGCGGGCCCGCGTCGATCAGCTGGCGCAGAGCGAAGAGGGCAGCGCCGCGCGCATCGGCACGGCCGCGAACGTCAATGCCTTCATGTCCGTCGCTGCCGAAGCATCTTCCGAGGGCGCGAAGCAGAGCCTGACCCGGATCGACGGGTTGGTGCAGAAGATCGAGGGGACCCAGAACCTCAAGCAGGCCATCGACCTCAATACCCGCGTCACCGCCGAACTCGGCATTGCGCTCGCCAATGTCTGGGCCATGCAGGCGGTCCAGACCGTCGGCATGGGCGAGGCCGGGATCATGGATGCTGCGACCGCCGCCGATGAAGAGAAATACCTGTCCGTCAGGCTGAAGGAATGAGCATGGAGAGTCGCATCATCACCGTCGCGGTCCTGGTATTGGCCGGCGTTATCGCCGCACCGGCACTCCGGGCGCAGGATTCCGCGTCACCACCGCCGGAGACTTCCGCCGGCGCCCCTTTCGCCGGGCTGGATCGGCTGATCAACGAGGAGGGTCCGGATCTCGGGCTGACTCAGGAACAGCAACAGGCTGAGGAAGACTTCCTGCGCGTCATGCCGCGCGGGGAAGTGGGTGAAGTGCCGAAGGCCCGGACCGCGAATGTGCCCTATCGCCGCTGCGAGAAGGATCCTTTCGTTGCCTCGAAGGCCTATCGCGCGGCGTCGGCCGACGCTTCCGTCTACCGGATGATCTACGATTACGTGCGCAGCAAGCGGGTTCTCGATCTTCGCGACTGCACCTGCCACGGCAAGGTGGCACCCTTTACGGAAGTGACCAGGATCATCGCTGAAGTCGAGGCGAGGAATGGCAAGGACTGGAACCGGCACGATATTGCGCGGGAATATTCTGGCCTCGGACTGAACCTGTTTCATCAGGCCAAGGCAATGTGCGGGGGCACCTTCTGATGGGCCTCGTCACCGATATCCTCGATTCATTGGACGAGAGCGTCAAAGCGACCGGACAGGCGCTGTTCGAGAACACTGCAGGCGCGCTCGGACCGATCTGGACGATCATGTTGACCCTCCTGCTGCTGCTCATTGGCATGAACATGGCGATGGGTGTCTACCGCATGTCGGCCAGGGAATCCCTCGCCATCGCGATCCGCATCCTGATGGTCTTTCTGTTCGCCTTCTCCTGGCCCAATTTCAGCACCTTCTACGAGGCCCTGACCCAGGCCAGCGGCAATCTCGCACTCAGTTTCTTCGACGTCGCTTCCGCACAGGGCGGTGGCATCAACACAGTCACGGATGATCTTGCCGCAAATATGGGGGACGCAACCGATGGGGTGATGAAGAGCATGGGCTCTATCTCCAGGGGTGTGCTGGGCGCGTTCTTCTATGTCGTCCTCGCACTTCTGATGGCGGCCTATATCCTGATTGTCGGCTTCGCGAAGATCATGATTGCCTTCCTGCTCGGTGTGGCGCCGCTGGCGATGATCTTCACCATTTTCGAACGCACTAAGCCGCTCTTCGAAGCCTGGCTCTCCTCCTTCGTATCCTATCTCATGTATCCGATTGCCGCATCTGCCGTCGTGGCCGCTGTCGTGCATATGGCAGGCGCCCAGTTCCAGCTGACCTGCCCCCCGGTCGTCCCTCGTTCATAACGAGAGTCCTTGGGGTTGATAGTGGTCGGTTTCGAGTTGGGCAAGCGCGCCGGGCGCGGAGCCCTCAGATTGCTCAAGCGCCCGGC
>Ga0182738_1001792_pt1 | contig 26148 bp, 27 predicted proteins | sample eDN5th30CBELigMG_FD_128876 | JGI IMG/M metagenome (GOLD analysis project Ga0182738, IMG submission 128876) | Enriched Miracle-Growth compost microbial communities from Emeryville, California, USA - eDNA 5th pass 30_C BE-Lig MG (version 2)... ...
AGATGAAGAGGCCGAAGGTGGGGATCGTCCACAGCGCGACGATCACCAGCACCAGGACGTGGGTGGCGATGCCGCCGGACTTGCGCGAGCCAGCGATCGCCATCACCGGCCCTCCATCTCGGCATTGGTGCGCCGGATGTTCCAGATCATGATCGGCACCACGGCGAGCATGATGACGATGGCGATGGTCGCCCCGCGACCGAAATCGCCGCCGCCGCGGAACATCCAGTCGAACATCAGGTTGGCGAGCACCTGGGTGTCCCACTGGCCGTTGGTCATGGCCAGGACGATGTCGAACACCTTGAGGACGGTGATGGTGATGGTCGTCCACACCACCGCGATCGTCCCCCAGATCTGCGGCACCATGATGTAGAAGAAGAGCTGCGGCCCCTTGGCGCCGTCGATGATCGCCGCCTCGATGGTCTCGTCGGGGATGCCGCGGAGCGCGGCGGACAGGATGACCATGGCGAAGCCGGTCTGGATCCAGATCAGGATCACCATCAGGAAGAAGTTGTTCCAGAAGGGGATGGTGATCCAGGCCTGCGGCTCGCCGCCGAGCCCCTGGACAATGGCGTTGAGGAGGCCGATCTGGGTCGAGCCCTCGCTCCGGTAGTCGTAGATGAACTTCCAGATGACGCTGGCGCCGACGAACGAGATCGCCATCGGCATGAAGATCAGCGTCTTGGCGATGTTGCCCCACCAGATGCGGTCGGTGAGGAAGGCGATGACGAGCCCGAAGAAGGTCGACAGCGCCGGCACCACGACGAGCCACATCAGGTTGTTGAAGATCGACTGCCGGAACTCGTTGTCGTTGACCGCCCAGACGTAGTTGCGGATGCCGACGAAGGTCTCGCCGGACCGGTCGAAGAAGGAGAGGCGGAGCGAGTCGATCGCCGGATAGACCAGGTAGACGGCGAGGATGACGATCGCCGGGCCGAGGAAGAGCCAGGGCCGGATGGTCGCCGCGAGCTTCTGGTTCCGAACCGCCTGGGCGCCCGCCCGGCGCGAAGGCAGCGCGAGGTCGAGGACGAGGTTGGAGGCGAAGTAGTAGAGCGCGCAGGCGCCGACGCCGATGACGATCGCCAGGAACGCGCCGAAGAGCTGTTGCTCCATGTTCCTTCCCCCCGAGGGACCGGCGGATGCGCCTGGTCCCGTGGCCGGACGGTTCCGGTTGGCCGTCCAGCCTGGCGCCCGTTTGCCGGGTCTTGCCAGGCCCCGGGCCGACGAGCGGCCCGGGACCCGGTTACTTCCGTGGGCGGCCGGAAGGCCGACCTACTTGATCGAGTCCCACACCTTCTGGATCTCGGTGGTGACCGCGTTGGCGTCCTTGCCGCCGACATAGTCGACCATGCCGGTCCAGAACGCGCCGGCGCCGATCTTGCCGGGCATCAGGTCGGAGCCGTCGAAGCGGAAGGTCGTCGATTCGAGCAGGATCTCGCCCTGGCCCTTCATCTGGTCGTTGGCATAGGCGTCGACGTTGACGTCCTTGTAGGGGGTGAGGAAGGACGACTGCGCCATCCACACCTCGTGGGCGAGGGGGGTCTTGAGGAAGTCGATGAAGGCGCGCGCCGCCGGGGTGTCACGGGTGATCAGCGCGAGCGTGCCGGCGCCCAGCACCGGCTTGCCGAGGTCCGGCTTGTCGGCATAGGGCGGCATGTAGAAGAAGTCCGCGTCGACGCCGACCTCGACGCCCTCGGGGAAGAACGAGGGGATGAACGAGGCCTGGTGGTGCAGGTAGCACTTGGGGGGCGAGCTGAAGAGGCCCTTCGGGCTCTCGCGGAAGTCGGTGGAGACGACCGCGGCGGCGCCGCCGTCGACGAACTTGTCGTTCCTGGCGAACCAGCCGAACTCGTCGATCGCCTCGATCACTCGCGGGTCGTTGAAGGGGATCGTGTTCGCCACCCACTCGTCATAGACCTCGGGGGGCTGCGTGCGGAGCATCAGGTCCTCGACCCAGTCGGTCGCCGGCCAGCCGGTGGCGCCGCCGGAGCCGAGCCCGATGCACCACGGCGTGCCGCCGTCGGCGACGATCTGGTCGGTGAGGGCCTTGAGCTCCTCCATGGTCGTCGGCACCTCGTAGCCGGCGTCCTCGAAGTTCTCCGGCACGTACCAGACGAGGCTCTTCACGTCGATCTTGTAGGGGAAGGCGTAGAAGGTCGGGTTGCCCGCCTTGTCCTTGTAGGTGGCGAGGTCGACCCAGGACTGGCCCGCCGCGTAGTTGTCGAGCAGCCATTGCCGGGTCTCGTCGCCGAGCGGGGTCAGGAAGCCCTTGGAGGCGAGGTCGGCGATGAGGCCGGGCTGGGGCAGGATGGTGACGTCGGCCGGGCTGCCGGCCTGGGTGTCGATGACCACCTGCTGCTCGTAGTTCTCCGATGAGGAGTACTTGACGTTGATGCCGGTGGCGTCGGTGAAGTAGGCGAGCACGCTGCGGAACAGGGTGTCGTCCTCGCCGCGCCAGGGGCCGAAGATGGTGAGCGTCTCGCCCGCGAGGTCGCCATGGGCGGCCTTGAAGTCCTCGAGGCTCTTCCAGTTGAACTGGTCGCCCTCGCCGATGGGGAACACGAATTCCTGGGCGCTTGCCGCGCCCGCGGTCAGCGCCATGGCCGCCGCGAAGCCGAGCAGGGTGTTGCGGACTCTCATATCGTCGAACCTCCCGTTGTTCGTCTGCCGTCGATCGGGAGGTCGGGCTGTGCATGCGAGGCGAAGCGCCCCGATGCAGTCGTCACCGGCACTGTCCTTCCTCCCCCAAGCGCCCCGTCGTCGTCTTGCCCCTCGTCGTCCCGAAGGTTCTGGCGGCCTGTTCCAAAGCGCTTTGGAGGTCGAGTCTGACCATGAATGCCGGACCTGTCAAGCCGGAGGGGGCGGGCGCGGAGGGTCCCTGCAAACGTTTGCAAGCCCCTGCTCATGGCCCGGATGGCCGGTGGAATCGTCAAGCGTGCCTGCGGGCTCCGCCGCCCGCGCGACGGTGCCTCCCGCGACGCAACGGCGGGGCGGCGCAAGGCTTGCGTCGCACGCCCAAAGCGCTTTGAATGAACGCCGGAGGAATTTGCGACGTGATGAAGCTGAAGGACCTGGCCGACCGGCTGGGCCTCTCGCCGACCACCGTCAGCCGGGCGCTCAACGGATATCCGGAGGTCAGCGCGGCGACGCGGGAACGGGTGCTGGAGGCGGCCCGCCGGTTCGATTACCGCCCCAATGTCAGCGCCCGGAACCTCGCCACCGGCCGTGCGGGCGCGATCGGCGCCGTGCTCCGCTCGAACCGGAGCCTTCTCCTTGACCCGCACTATGCCGAGTTCCTCGCCGGGCTCGGCGAGCGGCTCGCGGAGGACGAGATCGACATCGTCCTGTCCCCGGCCGGCAGCGACGAGATCGGGCACTACCGCCGGATGGCCTCGGGCAACCGCGTCGACGCCATCATCATCTCGAGCCCCGAGATCGAGGACGAGCGCGTGGCGCTGCTGGGCGATCTGGGGATGCCGTTCATCCTCCACGGCCGGACCGCCGCCCGGCGGCCCCATGCCTGGCTCGACATCGACAACGAGGGCGCCTTCCGCCACGCCACGCGTCATCTCCTCGACCTCGGCCACACCCGGATCGGCCTGATCAACGGCGAGGCGCGCTACACCTTCGCCCGTGACCGGGAGAAGGGCTACCGCGACGCGCTGGCCGGCCGCGGCATCGCGGCGGATCCGGGCTGGATCGCCGCCGGGCTGATGACCGACGAGGTCGGCTACCGTGCCGCCGACCGCTTCCTCGCGCTCGAGCCGCGGCCGACGGCGCTGCTCGTCTCCTCGATGATGATGGCGCTCGGCGCCTTCCGGGCGATGCGCGCCGCCGGGCTCGAGCTCGGCCGCGACGTCTCGATGATCGCCCACGACGACGTGTTCCCGTTCCTCAATGCCGACCGCATGGTGCCGACCATGTCGACGACGCGGTCCTCGATCCGCGCGGCGGGGACGCGGATCGCCGCGCTCGCCCTCGAGATGCTCAACGGCCGGGCGGCGGGCGGCATTCAGGAGCTGTGGCCGGTAGATCTCGTCATTCGCGCCTCGACCGGGCCGGCGCCGGTGCGGTAGGTTCCGGCGTCTTTCATTCCCGGGACCATTCCCATGTCACGACGGTTGCTTGCAGCGGTGCTGCCGGCGGGTGCCTCCCCCGCTCCGGCCCACGCCGGGGACGGCCCGGCCGGTCTCCTGCCGGGCGAGCGGGGAGGGCCGGCGTGAGCGCGCAGGGTGCCGCCGCGTCTACCGCTCCGGCGCTGATCGCCGTCGACTGGGGGACGACCAACGTCCGGGCGGCGCTCCTCGACGCGAGCGGGCGCGTGCTCGCCGAGGCGGCGAGCGAGGAGGGCATCGGCTCGGTGCCGCCGGGCGGCCATGCCGAGGCCTTCGCCCGTCTCGTCGGCGGCTGGCCGAGGGTGCCGGCGATCATGGCCGGCATGGTCGGCAGCCGCCAGGGCTGGCGCGAGGCCGTCTATGCGGCGTGCCCGGCCTCGCCCGCCGATATCGCCGCCGGGATGCTGCGGATGGAGGACGCCGAAGGCCGGCCGATCGCCATCGTCCCCGGGGTCATGGTGCGGAGCGCGGACCGCGACGGCGACGTGATCCGCGGCGAGGAGACCCAGATCGTCGGGCTGCTCGCCGCCGAGCCGGATTTCGACGGGGTGGTCGTCCTGCCCGGCACGCATTCGAAATGGGCGACGGTGACCGGCGGGGGGATCGCCGATTTCCAGACCTTCCTGACCGGCGAGGTCTTCGGGCTCCTGTCGCGGGACTCCTTCCTCCGCCATTCGGTGAAGGCGGGCGGGCGCGAGCTGTCGACGCTCCCCGACTTCGCCCTCGGCGTCCGCCGCACCGTGCTCGACGGGCTGCCGTTCCTCGCCGCGATCTTCTCGGTGCGGGCCCGGCAACTCCTCGACGGCGTCGCGCCGGAGGACAACATGGCCTACCTCTCGGGCCTCGTGATCGGCGGCGAGATCGCCGCCGCGCGCGACACCGGCCGGCTGTGGCAGGGAAGGGCGCTCCGCATCGTCGGCAGCCGTTCGCTCGCCCGGGCCTATGCCGAGGCCTTCGACATCGCCGGCTACGAGGCCGAGATCCGCGACGGATCGGACCTCGTCGTCGGCGGCCTGCTCGCCTTCGCCCGCATCGCCGGGCTTCTCGCTCCCGAGGCATCCTGATGACCCACCCGCTCTTCCACGGCCACCCTCCGCTCGTCGCGATCCTCCGCGGCATCCGCCCCGAGGAGGCGGAGGCGACGCTCGAGGCGCTGATCGCCTCCGGCATCGGACTGATCGAGGTTCCGCTCAACTCGCCGTCGCCGTTCGAGAGCATCGCCATCATGGCGCGGCAGGCCGGCGGCCGCGCCCGGATCGGCGCCGGCACCGTGCTCACGGTCGATGGAGTGGCGGCGGTCGCGGAGGCCGGCGGCACGCTGGTCGTCTCACCCAACCGCGACGACGCCGTGATCCGCGCCACCAAGGCGGCGGGGCTCGATTCCTATCCCGGCGTATTCACCGCGACCGAAGCGCTGGGCGCGATCGCCGCCGGGGCGGACGCGCTCAAGTTCTTCCCGGCCGACGTGCTCGGGCCGGGCGGCATCAAGGGCATCTCGGCGGTGCTGCCGAAGGACGTGCCGCTGCTTGCCGTCGGCGGCGTCGACGCCGGCAACATCGGCGATTACCTCGCCGCCGGCGTTGCGGGCTTCGGCATCGGCTCGAGCCTCTACAAGCCCGGGCTCTCGCCCGCCGAGGTCGGCGTCCGGGCGAAGGCGATGGTCGCGGCGTGGCGTTCCGTGGCCGGGTGACCTACAGGAACCGGTAGTCGGTTCCCTCCAGCGCCAGCACCGTGAGCGGGCCGCCATAGACCGCGCCGGTGTCGACGTCGATGCGGTTGGAGCGGACCTCCGGCGCCTTCACCGGTGTATGGCCGTGGACGATCACCGCGCCGTGGTCGCGGGTGCTCGACAGGAACGGCTCGCGGATCCACGAGAGGTCCTGGCCGCTCTGGCGTTCGAGCGGCACGCCGGGCCGGATGCCGGCATGGCAGAAGAAGAAGTCGCCGAACCGGATCGAGCGGCCGAGGCCGCGGAGGAAGTCCCTGTGGCTGGCGGGCATCGCCGCGCCGAGGCGGGCGGAGAGGTCGGGGAGGTCGGCGAAGTCGGGACTGTCCGGCGGGGTGATGCCGTAGGACGCGAGCGTCGTCCCTGCGCCGTTGGCCAGCCAGTTGGGGCCGCAGAGCATCGGCTCCGAGAGGAAGCCGAGCATCAGCTCGTCATGGTTGCCCATGAGGAAGGCGGTGCGGCGATCGTTCGCGGCGAGGCCGGCGAGGCGGTCGATGACGGCAGCCGAGTCCGGCCCGCGGTCGACGTAGTCACCGACATGGATGATGCGATGGTCGGCGGCGGGCCGCGATTCGAGGTCGGCGGCGATCCTGCCGTGCGCGTCGGACAGCATCCGGTCCATGCCGTGGACGTCGCCGATCGCGTAGAGCCGCGTGCCCTCGGGGGTGCGCGCCTTGCCGAGTTCCATCCGCCTTCCTCGTCTCCACAGCATCGTGCTAACCATGCCCCGCCAAACCCGAACCGGGCATGAATGCCGATGCGCGTCCTCGTCGTCGAGAACTACAGGTCCACGCCGCTGGGGCAAGTGGGGACCGCATTGCGCGAGGCCGGGGCCGAGATCGATCTCCGGCCGGCCCATCTCGGCGCGACGCTACCGGAGGCCGCCGCGGAGCATGACGGGCTCGTCGTCCTCGGCGGCGAGCAGAACGCCCTTGCCGACGCCGACTGCCCGTGGTTCCCGGGGCTGGTGCGGCTCGTGCGCGACTTCGGGGCGGAGGACAAGGCGGTGCTCGGCATCTGCCTCGGCGCCCAGCTCGTCGCTCGGGCCCACGGCGGCGAGAACCTCCTCGGCCGCCCGGTCGAGTTCGGCTGGCACGACGTCCGTCCCACCAGCGGCGGCCGCCGCGATCCGGTGATCGCCGGGCTCGGCGAGGGCGGCCCCATCTTCCACTGGCACGAGGACACCTTCAGCCTGCCGCCGGGCGCCGCCCATCTCGCCGCGAGCGACCTCACCGAGAACCAGGCCTTCCGTCTGGGGCGGGCCACCTACGGCATCCAGTTCCATTTCGAGGCGGACCGGCCACTGGTCGCCGGCTGGACCCGCGACTTCGCGGCGAGCATCCACGATCATGCGCCGGACTGGCTGGAGCGCCACGCGACGGATGCGGCGCGGGCCGGAGCCGCTGCGGATGCGACCGGACTGGAGCTCGCGCGGCGCTGGGTGCATCTCGTCAAGCCGGCCGCTGCACGCTAGAGTTTCAGCCACGATCGATCCGACGAGGACACGCGCCATGAAGCCCCTGATGACCCTCTTCGCCGCGGCGTTCGCGCTCGCGGCCGGCGCGGCGAGCGCTGCCGAGCTGCCCGATCTCGGCGGGCGGACGGTGAAGGCAGTGACCGAGAACGCCTATACCCCGCTGAACTTCGCCGACCCGGCGACGGGCGACGGCATCGGCTGGGAGTACGATGCCTTCAACGAGATCGCCCGGCGCCTCAACCTCGAGGTCGACTGGCACCTGTCGAGCTGGGACACCATGATCCAGGCGGTGCGCGAGGGGCAGTTCGACGTCGGCATGGACGGCATCACCATCACCGACGAGCGCAAGCAGCAGGTCGACTTCTCGGAGCCCTACATGACCTCCGAGCAGTTCATGCTGGTGCGTGCGGGCGAGGACCGCTTCGCCGACGCCAGCTCGTTCGCCGCCGATCCGGATCTCCTCGTCGGCGCCCAGGCCGGCACCACGAATTTCTACGCCGCCGTCTACAGCGTGCTCGACGGCGACGAGGCCAATCCGCGGATCAAGCTGTTCGAGACGTTCGGGGCCTCGGTGCAGGCGCTCAAGTCCGGCGACGTCGATCTCGTGCTGATGGACCGGACCAGCGCCGAGGGCTACATGGGCGCCTCGCCGAACGCCTTCAAGCTGGTCGGCGAGCCGCTCGGCTCGGAGGACTTCGGCTTCATCTTCACCCCCGGCTCGGACCTCGTCGGCCCGGTCAACGCGGCGATCGCGGCGATGGAGGCCGACGGCACCATGGACCGGCTGAACCGGAAGTGGTTCTACGAATACCAGGCCGGGCAGTAGCGTTCGGTCGCCCCTGACGGTGCGGAGGCGCCGGGCATGACCGCGCTTCCGCAAGGGCGATCGCCGGTCCGCGCCCGGCGCGAGATTCCCTACTGGCTGCTCGCCATCGTCCTCCTCGGCGTGGTGTTCGCCTGGCTGATCGCGACCGACGGCGACTATGCGATCATCTTCAACGCGCTCCGCCGCGGCGTCCTGGTGACGCTGTGGGTATCGTTCGTCGCCTTCGGGCTGACGATGGCGCTGGGGCTGGTGGTCGCGCTCGGCCGCCTGTCGCGGTTCCGGGTGCTCCGCGAGGTCTCGACCTTCTACGTCGAGGTGGTGCGCGGCGTGCCCGTCCTGGTCCTTCTGTTCTACATCGCCTTCGTCGGCGCGCCGCAGCTCGTGGCGCTCTGGAACGTCTCGTTCGGCTGGTTCATCGAGCGCGGCTGGCTGCCGCCGGCCTCGGTGCGCGACTTCAGCATGGAATGGCGCGCCATCGTCGCGCTGATGATCAGCTACTCGGCGTTCATCGCGGAGATCTTCCGGGCCGGGATCGAGGCGGTGCCGCGCGGCCAGATGGAGGCGGCGAACGCCCTCGGGCTCAACCGCCGCCAGGCGATGCGGCTGGTGATCCTGCCCCAGGCGGTGCGGGTGGTGATCCCGCCGCTCGGCAACGACTTCGTCGCGATGATCAAGGATTCCGCGCTCGTATCGGCGCTGGGCGTCCAGGACATCACCCAGCTCGGCAAGGTCTACTCGGCCTCGACCTTCCTGTTCTTCGAGACCTACAACGTCGTCGCCTACCTCTATCTCGTGATGACCATCGGCCTGTCGCTGCTCGTGCGCGGGCTCGAGCGTCGCCTCCGCCGGCGAAGCGCCGCGGGCAGGTAGGCGGCGGCTATCGGCCCTGCGCGGCCCAGATGGCTTCCAGCGCGGGCAGGTCGAGCCGCTCCCCGTTCGAGCCTTCGACGCGGAGGACCGTGCCGCCCGCGGGGCTGAGGTGGAGCCGCCGGGCATCCTCGATGGCGCGGTCGCGGGAGGCCTCGGGCGACGAGGTGAAGGTCTCCGTCGCCTCGTCGGTCTCGCGGTCGCTCAGAAAGACGATCGTCCAGTTCTCCTTCATCGGCGGCGGGGCGGGTCAGCCGACGATGAAGATGTGGAGGCGGCGCGGCCCATGAGCGCCGAGCAACAGCTTCTGCTCGATGTCGGCGGAGCGCGACGGGCCGGTGACGAGGTTGACCGTCCGCGGCATCCGGCCCTTGCCGTAGTCCTCGCGGATCGTGTCCCACACCGACTCGAGGTCGCCGGCGATGTCGTCGCCGCGAACGACCACGATGTGGGTCTCGGGCAGGAAGTTGAGGGTGGTGGGGTTGTCTCCGCCCGAGAGCAGCACCAGCGTCCCGGTCTCGGCGACGCCGGCGGCGGCGTGGCTGAGGCCCACCGGGTCGCTGCCGTCGGAGGGGCCGCGCCTGATCTCGACCTGCGTCCGCTCCCACGGCAGCCCGGCGATCCGGCGGTCGTCGCCCATGCGGATGGTGGCGGGAAGGTTGTGGTCCCGGAGGAACTGGGCGATCGCCATCGGGAGGTCGTCGGGTTCGGCGACGTGGCCGACCGTCGCCGAGACCTTCTCGGCCATCCGGGCGAAGAGTGCGATGCGCTCGTCCCGGGGAAGTTGGCCGCGGGCGGGGATCACGCTCCGCGGCGCGCCGTCGAGGCGGGCGATCACGATCGCGCGCCGGCCCGGATCGCCGCCGTCGACGTGGAGCGACCGGCGGATGCGGCCGAGGACGGCATCGCGCGCGCTCACGCGGCCCGCTCCACGATCAGCTCCTTGAGGCGCGACGGATCGCGGTCGAGCAGGAGGAGGAGATTGGCCATCGGGCGGCTGACCACCACCTCGCCGGACTCGTACTTCTGGAAGGCCCGCGGTCCCCCACCGAGGATCTCGCCGGCGCGGCGCTGCGACAGCTTGAGCCGCGTCCGGATGCGCCGGACCTCCTCGGCCCGGAGCCGCTCCGAGGCCTCGGCGCGGAGCTCGCGGTAGGCTGCGTTCGCCGCCGCCAGGTCGGGCGCGTCCAGAACGCCATCGCCATCATCGGCCGGCCACCAGCCGGGAAGATCGAACTCGCGCTCAACACCTTTGTAGTCGAGTTTTTTGCGCTTTACCGACCGGCGGAGAATGGCGCCCGTCTCCGGGTGGATGATCGTCTTTTCCATCTCATCGTTCCTTGAACGACAGAATCATGAATTCAGTCACGATATCGTCGGTGAACTTCAAGTATACCGTCAGCCCTTCATCGGCGGGAACGTGATAGACATCCTGCCACTGCCTATGATCTTTGAAACTGTTCATCGACTTATAGAACATCCGTTGCGTCATTGTTCGGACGAGCGCGGCGACCTCCGGTTCCTCGTAGCCGAGACGAAATGCAGTCTGCTGGGCGACGAACGTCATGCGCAGCCGGGCCGGATCACCGGCAACCCGCTTGAATTTCTCCAGGTCGTGCGTCGGCTTCCGCTTCTCCAACCGCTCCCCCGCCCGGCACCATTATGGTGCCGGTCCCGATCGCTTTCAACCGGCCTTCTTCCGTTTCGCCCACTGCTCCATGAAGGTCTGGCCCTCGGGGGCGGGGAAGTCGCGGTGGCGGGTCCAGCCGCCGGCAAGCGGCAGGGAGGTGAAGCGGCCGCGGCCGATGGCGCGGTTGGCGAGCGCGCGGGCGGCGAGCCTGGTGCCGAACCGGTAGAGCCACGGATGGCGGGCGAAGAAGGCCCAGAAGCCGAGCCCGGTGCGGACCGTCGTCGGCGTCAGGTGGCGCTCGAACTCGCGGTCGCGCCAGTAGCGCATCATCTTCGGCAGCGGGATGCGCATCGGGCACACCGCCTCGCAGCGGCCGCAGAAGGTCGAGGCGTTGGGCAGGTCGCCGGCCTGGTCGACGCCGACCAGCGTCGGCGTCAGCACCGCGCCGATCGGGCCGGGATAGACCCAGCCGTAAGCGTGGCCGCCGATCGCGTGGTAGACCGGGCAGTGGTTCATGCAGGCGCCGCAGCGGATGCAGCGGAGCGCATCCTGGAACCCCGAGCCGAGCATCGCCGTCCGGCCGTTGTCGAGGAGGACGACGTGGTACTCGTCCGGCCCGTCCGGATCGCCCGGGCGGCGCGGCCCGGTCGAGAAGGTCGTGTAGACCGACATGTCCTGCCCGGTGGCGGAGCGGGCCAGCACGCGGAGGATCTCGCTCACGTCGTTGAGGGTCGGCGTGATCTTCTCGATGGAGGCGATGACGATGTGGATGCGCGGCAGGATCTGCGTGAGGTCGCCGTTGCCTTCGTTGGTGACGATGACCGAGGTGCCGGTCTCGGCGACGAGGAAGTTGGCGCCGGTGATGCCGACGTCCGCGGCGAGGAACCGCTCGCGAAGCGCGGTCCGCGCCTCGCCGAGGAGGGAGGTCGGCTCGGAGAGGTCGCGCTCGGGCGAGAGGTGCGTATGCTCCTTCCGGAACGTCTCCTCGACCTGGGCCTGCGTGAGATGCACGGCGGGGGCGATGATGTGGCTCGGCCCCTCGTGGCGGAGCTGGATGATGTACTCGCCGAGGTCGGTCTCGACCGGGATGACGCCGTTCTCCTCGAGATGCTCGTTGAGGCCGATCTCCTCGGCCACCATCGACTTGCCCTTGGTGACGGTGCGGGCGCCGGCCTTGCGGCAGATGTCGAGGATGATGTCGCGGGCGTTCTCCGCCGTTTCGGCGAAGTGGACGTGCCCGCCCGACGCCCGGACCTTCTCCTCGTAGGCCTCGATGTAGAGGTCGAGATGGGCGAGCGTGTGGTTCTTGATGTCGCGCGAGGCGTCCCGGAGCGCCTCGAACTCGGGCATCGCCTCCGCCGCCCGGGCCCGCTTCTCGATGAAGCCGACGCGCACGTGCCCCAGCGCCTGCTGGAGGTTCGGGTCGTGGAGCGCGTGCTTCGCGTTGTCCTTGAAAGTATCGGTTGTTATGCGCATGCTGCTGAGTTCCAAAACTTGGGGGAGGAAATGATGCGCACTTTCATTCTCAGTTTGGCTGCTATCGCAGCGACAACGTTATCCGCATATGCAGCATGTCCGTACGACTATAACTGCCTCGACAATCCATATGGAGCCGGGAATCCCTATAAATCTGATGGATTGATGAATCCATATAGCCCAAATGGGAGTCGATATTCAAATAAGTCATGGAACAATCCGTATGCAAACGATGCTCCGAAGATTTTCGATCAGAACGGAACATATCGCGGTCGTCTGTCTAACAATCCATATAATTCAGATTCGATCTCCAATCCTTATGGAAAGTATGGGAATCCGTTTTCACCAGACAGTATAAACAATCCATTTGGTGCAGGAAATCCTTTCTCTAACAATCAGCTCTACGTAGTCCCGCAGTAGCCCTCAGCCCGTCGTCTCGCCGAGCGGCGGCGTCTCGTCGGCCATGTCGGCCAGCACCTCGGCGACATGCCGGGTATGGACCGTCTTGCCTTCGCGCTGCAGCTTGCCGGCCATGTTCATGAGGCAGCCGAGGTCGCCCGCGAGCAGCGTCCCGGCGCCGCTCGCCGCGATGCAGCGCGTCTTCTCCTCGACGATCGCGTTCGAGATGTCGGGATACTTGACGCAGAACGTGCCGCCGAAGCCGCAGCACACGTCGGCGTCCTTGAGCTCGACGAGCTTGAGGCCCTTCACCGACTTGAGCAGCCGGCGGGGCTGCGCCCGGATGCCGAGCTCGCGGAGGCCCGAGCAGGAATCGTGGTAGGTCACCGTGCCGTCGAACCGGGCATCGACCTCGCGCATGCCGCGGACGTCGTGGAGGAAGCTGACCAACTCGTGGACCTTCTCGCCGAAGGCCTCGGCGCGGCGCTTCCAGTCGGGCTCGTCGCCGAACAGCTCGGCATAGTGGAACTTGAGCATGCCGCCGCAGGAGCCGGACGGCACCACGACGAAGTCGTAGGGCTCGAAGGCGGCGATCACCTGCCTGGCGATGGCGCGGGTGTCCCGGCGGTCGCCGGAATTGTAGGCGGGCTGGCCGCAGCAGGTCTGGGCGGATGGAACCTCGACGTCGCAGCCCGAGGCTTCGATCAGCTTCACGGCGGCGAATCCGACCGCGGGACGCATCAGGTCCACGAGGCAGGTGACGAACAGCCCGACCTTCGGCCGCCGCGTGGAGTCATTCATGGATGGCGTTCTTTCAGGGTCGAAACATTCCAGGGTTGTCGATAGCAGGCGCGGCGCGGCCGGATCAACATCGGGCGGCGTCGCGCCTGCCGAAAAGTGTCGCAGGAGGCGGTGGAGGTGGTGTCGCGCAAGGCCTTGTTTGGTCTATGATGGAGTTTGGAGGAAAGCCAATGAACGCCATCGTGATGCCGGCCGTCGACGAGTCGGTGCTGCCGCGCCGCGATTCGATCGTGGCGGCGCTCCGGGCCGTGGTCGGCGAGGCCCACGTCATCTCCGCGGAGGACGAGCGGCGCGCCTACGAGACCGACGCGCTCACCGCCTATCGCGCGGTGCCGCTCGCGGTCGTGCTGCCGGGCTCGACCGAGGAGGTCTCCGAGGTCCTCAGGATCCTCAACCGCGAGAAGGTGAAGGTGGTGGCGCGCGGCGCCGGCACGTCGCTCTCGGGCGGGGCGCTGCCCTCGCCGGACGCCGTCGTGGTGGGGCTGTCGCGACTCAACCGCATCCTTGCGATCGACTACGAGGACCGGACGGCGCGGGTCCAGACCGGGGTCACCAACGTCAACATCACCAACGCCGTCGCGCACAAGGGCTTCTTCTACGCGCCCGACCCCTCGAGCCAGCTCGCCTGCACCATCGGCGGCAACATCGCGATGAACTCCGGCGGTGCCCACTGCCTCAAGTACGGCGTCACCACCAACAACATCCTCGGCGTGCGGATGGTGCTGATGGACGGCACCGTCCTCGACCTCGGCGGCGACGCGCTCGATGCGCCGGGCTACGACCTGCTCGGGCTGGTGATCGGCTCGGAGGGGCAGCTCGGCGTCGCCACCGAGGCGACGGTGCGGATCCTTCGGGCCGCCGAAGGCGCGCGCCCGATGCTGATGGGCTTCGAGAGCGCCGAGGCGGCCGGCGCCTGCGTCGCCGCGATCATCGGCTCGGGCATCATCCCGGTCGCGCTCGAGTACATGGACCGCCCGGCGATCAAGGTATGCGAGGCGTTCGCCCATGCCGGCTACCCGCTCGACGTCGAGGCGCTGCTGATCATCGAGGTCGAGGGCTCGGAGGCCGAGATCGCCGACCTGATCGAGCGGATCAACGCGATCGCCCGGCGGTTCAATCCGACCACGACCCGGGTATCGCGCTCGGAGGCCGAGAGCGCGGCGATCTGGAAGGGCCGGAAGTCGGCCTTCGGCGCCATGGGGCGGATCGCCGACTACATCTGCATGGACGGGGTGATTCCCACCGGCCGCCTGCCGGAGGTGCTCCGCCGCGTCTCGGACATCTGTGCCGGCCACGGGCTCCAGGTCGCCAACATCTTCCATGCCGGGGACGGCAATCTCCACCCGCTCGTCCTCTACAACATGAACGACCCGGCCGAGCAGGAGAAGGCGGAGGCCGCCGGCGCCGACATCCTCAAGTTCTGCGTCGAGGTCGGCGGGTGCCTCACGGGCGAGCACGGCGTCGGCATCGAGAAGCGCGACCTGATGGCGGTCCAGTTCGACGCGGTCGACCTTGCCGCCCAGATGCGCCTCAAGACGGTGTTCGATCCGGATTGGCTGCTGAACCCGGCCAAGGTATTCCCGCTTGAGGGGCGGCCGGTGCCGGCGGGGCGGGACTAGTTGGATCCATTGAGCGTGAAGATGTCGTTCGGCTGGCGCGGGAGCGCGTTTCGTCATGGAGAAGATCAGGATCGAGCAGCACAGCTCCATCGGCCTCCTGTGGGTGGCCGGCTGGCTGTTCAGCATCGGCTATCTCGGCCTCGGGTTCTGGCAGGGGGTGCTGGCGATCATCGTGTGGCCCTACTTCCTCGGCGCGTATCTCGCCCCGGTGGTGGGGATCTGAGCCGCCGGGGGTTCCGGACCTCTCCCCCTGGCCGATCGTGCGAAGGTCCCGCCGGTGGCGGTCTGGCGCCGCGTCGGTCGGATAGTCCGTGCCCCGTGGCGTGCCGCGAATGGTGCAGCCCATGACGCAGCCCATGACCCGGCACGCGCCCGCGGAGGAAAGCGAGCTCGCGGCGATCGTCACCGAGGCGGCCGCGGCGAGGACGCCCCTCGCGGTCGAGGGCGGCGGGACCCGCCGCGGCCTCGGCCGGCCCCTCCAGACCGGTGCGACGGTGACGACCGCCGGCATGGCCGGGGTGACGCTCTACGAGCCGGCGGAGCTGGTCATCTCGGCGCGGGCCGGCACGGCGCTCAGCACCGTCGAGACGCTGCTCGCCCAGAACCGGCAGCGCCTCGCCTTCGAGCCGATCGACCACCGTCCGCTGCTCTCGTCGTCGGGCACGCCGACCATCGGCGCGGTGGCGGCGGCCAACCTCTCCGGGCCGCGCCGCATCCAGGCCGGCGCCGCGCGGGATTCGCTCATCGGCGTGCGGGCCGTGACGGGCCGCGGCGAGGTGATCAAGAACGGCGGCCGGGTGATGAAGAACGTCACGGGCTACGACCTCGTGAAGTTCATGGCGGGATCGTGGGGGACCCTCGGGATTCTCACCGAGGTCAGCTTCAAGGTGAGCCCGATCCCGGAGACCGAGGCGACCATCGTCGTGAGCGGCCTCGACGACGCGACGGCGGTCCGAGCGCTGTCGGCGGCGCTCGCCTCGCCCTGGGGCGTGACCGGCGCCGCGCACCTGCCGCCCTTCGAGCACGAGGCGGCGCGGACCCTCGTCCGCCTCGACGGCTTCGCCGCCTCGGTGAAGGAGCGCAGCGACAAGCTGGTCGCGGCGCTCGCCGGGTTCGGCCGGGCGGAGACCGTGCCGCAGGAGGCCTCGGCGGCGGTGTGGACCGCCATCCGCGACCTCGCGGTGCTGGGCGCCTCGCGCCGCGCCGTCGTCTGGCGCATCTCGGTGAAGCCGAGCGAGGGGCCAAGGATCGTCGAGGAGCTGCGCCGCACGCTGCCCTGCCGCGTCATCTACGACTGGGGCGGGGGGCTGGTGTGGCTCGCGGCGACCGACACGGGGGATGCCGCCGGCGCCATGGTGGTGCGCGAGGCGACCGTCAGGTTCGGCGGCCATGCCATGCTCGTCCGCGCGCCCGACCACGTCCGGCTCGCCGTCGACGTCTTCGAGCCGCAGCCGCCGGCGGTGATGGAGCTCCAGCGCCGCGTCAAGGCGACCTTCGATCCCGAGGGCATTCTCAATCCCGGCCGCATGTACGCGGGGCTGTAGCGAGACGATGCAGACCAATTTCACCCTGGCGCAGCTCGCCGATCCCGACACCGCGGTCGCGGAGAAGATCCTCCGCACCTGCGTCCATTGCGGCTTCTGCACCGCGACCTGCCCGACCTACGTGCTGCTCGGCGACGAGCTCGACAGCCCGCGCGGCCGCATCTACCTGATCAAGGACATGCTGGAGAACGACCGGCCGGCCAGCGAGAAGGTCGCGCTCCACATCGACCGGTGCCTGTCGTGCCTCTCCTGCATGACGACGTGCCCCTCCGGGGTCGACTACATGCATCTCGTCGACCAGGCCCGGGTGCGGATCGAGAAGACCTATCGCCGGCCGTTCATGGACCGCTTCGTCCGCGCCGTGATCGCCGGCGTGGTGCCCAACCCGAAGCGGTTCCGCCTGGCCCTGCTCGGGGCGCGGATCGCCCGGCCCTTCGCCGGCGCGATGCAAGGCGTGCCGGGCCTCCGGCGCTTCGCCCCGATGGTGGCGCTCGCGCCGCGCCGGCTGCCCCCGGCGCCGAAGCCGGGACCCGGCGCCGTTCCCGCCGAGGGCGAGCGGAAGGGCAGGGTGGCGATGCTCCGCGGCTGCGCCCAGTCGGTGCTCGACCCCGGCATCAACGCCGCCGCCGTCCGCCTCCTGACGCGGAACGGCATCGAGGTCGTGTTCGCCGAGAGCGAGGGCTGCTGCGGGGCGCTCGTCCATCACATGGGCCGGCGCGAGCAGGCGCACGCCCAGGCGCGGGCCATGATCGACGCCTGGATCCGGCTGATGGACGGGGAGGGCGGGCTCGACGCGATCCTCGTCACCGCCTCGGGCTGCGGGACGACGGTGAAGGACTACGGCTTCATGTTCCGCGACGACCCCGACTATGCCGGGAAGGCGCAGCGGGTCTCCGCCATCGCCAGGGACATCAGCGAGTATCTCGAGCCGCTCGACCTCGGGGCGCCGGCGCTTTCGGAGAAACTCACGATCGCCTACCACGCCGCCTGCTCGCTCCAGCACGGCCAGCAGATCAAGTCCGCGCCGAAGACGCTGCTCGCCCGCGCCGGGTTCGAGGTGCGCGAGCCGGCCGAGGCGCATCTCTGCTGTGGCTCCGCCGGCACCTACAATATGCTCCAGCCCGAGCTTTCGGCGAAGCTCCGCGAGCGGAAGGTCGGCAACATCGAGGCGACCGGCGCGGCGGTGGTGGCGGCGGGCAATATCGGCTGTATGACGCAGATCGGCCTCGGCACCGGCCTGCCGATCGTCCACACGGTCGAGCTCCTCGACTGGGCCTATGGCGGCCCCCGGCCGGCGGCCCTCGGCGAGGCCGTGCGCCCGGCGGCGTGAGCCGGCTCAGCGCTTGATGGCGGGGACGTTCTCCGGCGAGAGATAGCGGGCGAGGTCGGCGAACAGCACGTCCGTCGGCCGGGGCTCTTCGGGCGTTCCCGGGTTCATCGTCGCGGTGACCGCGATCGCGATCTCCTCCGAGGGGAGGTACGCCATCGCCGCCGAATAGCCGGCGAAGGACGGCGTCTGGGCGACCCAGCCGGCGATCCGGATGACGCCCAGCCCGAAATAGAACTGGTCGCTGAAGCCCGGCATGACGGGCTCGGCGAGGGCGAGCTGGAGCGCGCTCGATTCGGGCGTGAGCAGGGCGCCGGAGCCGATCGCGATCCCGGAGGCGAGGATGTCGGCGATATCGGTGGTCATGATCGATCCGGCCGCGAGCGTCCAGGACGGGTTCCAGTAGGTGGACTCCTCGTAGAGGCCGCGCTCCGCGGTGAAGGCGTGGAGCACCGGCGCCTGGATCTCCGGCGTCGCGGCGCTGCGGGTGTTCTCGAGGCCGAGCGGGGCGAGGATGCCGTCGCGGATCAGCGTCTCGACCGGCTTGCCGGAGACCTTCGCGAGCACCTCGCCGAGGATGACGAAATTGGTGTGGGCATAGGCGAAGCATGTCCCGGGCGCGCACTTCATCGGCCGCGACAGGCCGAGGTCGATCAGCTCCGCCGGCGTCCACTGCCGGAACGGATCGGCGTAGAGCGGAAGGATGTCGAGATCGACGTAGTCGGCGTAGCCCGAGGTGCTGTTGATCAGCATCCGCAGGGTGACCTTGTCGGCCTCGGGGAACGCGGGGAACCAGGTGTCGAGCGTGTCGTCGAGGCTCAGCTCGCCGCGCTCGGCCATCTGGAGGAGGATCGTCGAGAGATAGGCGATCGCCACCGCGCCGTTCCGGAAATGCATGTCGGTGGTGGCGGGCACGCCGGACATCGATTCGCCGAAGGCCTCGGTGAGGATCGGCGTGTCGCCGATCTTCACGCTTGCGATGACCGCCTTGAGGTCGAGGTTCGCCATCCCTTGCAGGAGGATGGTGCGTACCGTGCCCGCGACTTCGGCAACCGGGGTGCACGCGCCGGCGACCGGAACGGAGCCTTCGTCGCAGGCCGCCGCCGCGGCGGAGGACAGGAGGACGACGGCGGCCGCGGTTGCGGCCAGCCTCCGCCAGGCGCGGCTTCCATCATGAAAGGCCATGATCCTCTCCAGCGCGAGGGAGTTGCGGAGAGCTTACCGGATTCCCGCGTCGCGGGCGAATCCCGCCGGCGGTCCGCGGGGTTCAGTTGCGGCACCGCCTGTGTCATATAGCGCGGGAACCGGCGGCTCGGCCGCCGTCCGACGGGGAAGCGACACGATGACTGACGACGAGACGCATATCACGGTGGCGGGGGTTGAGCTGCGCGGGACCTGGGGGCCGCGCTACGAGGAGGTGCTCAACGACGACACCGTGGCGTTCCTCGTCCAGCTCCAGCGGAAGTTCAATCCGACGCGCCTCCGCCTGCTTCGCCGTCGCGAGGGGCGCCAGCAGGAGCTCGACGCCGGCGCGCTGCCCGACTTCCTGCCCGAGACCCGGGAGATCCGCGAGAGCGACTGGGTCGTGGCGTCGATTCCGCCCGACCTCCAGGACCGCCGCGTGGAGATCACCGGCCCGGTCGACCGCAAGATGATCATCAACGCCCTCAACTCGGGGGCGAGGGTGTTCATGGCCGACTTCGAGGACGCGAGCTCGCCGACCTGGGCGAACATGATCGAGGGCCAGATCAACCTCCACGACCGCTGGCGGGGGGAGATCGACTTCACCGACCCGCAGAGCGGCAAGGCCTACAGGCTCGTCGACGACCCCGCGGTGCTGATCGTGCGCCCGCGTGGCTGGCACCTGCCGGAGGAGCACCTCTATGTCGACGGCCAGCCGATGTCGGGCTCGCTGTTCGACTTCGGCCTCTACGTCTATCTCAACGCGCGGCTGGCGCTGGCCGAGGGCAGCGGGCCCTATTTCTACCTGCCCAAGATGGAGAGCCACCTCGAGGCGCGGCTGTGGAACGACGCCTTCAGCTTCGCGGAGGAGGCGCTCGGCATTCCCCACGGCGCGATCAAGGCGACGGTGCTGATCGAGACGCTGCCGGCGGCCTTCGAGATGGACGAGATCATCTACGAGCTCCGCGACCACATGGCCGGGCTCAATTGCGGACGGTGGGACTACATCTTCTCGTTCATCAAGACGCTCCGCAACAAGCCGGAATACCTCCTGCCCGACCGCGGCCAGGTGGTGATGGGCAAGGCGTTCCTGCACGCCTATTCGGAGCTCCTGATCAAGACGTGCCACCGCCGCGGCGCCTTCGCCATGGGCGGGATGGCGGCGCAGATCCCCGACCGCCGCAACCCGGCGGTCAACGCCGCGGCCTTCGAGCGGGTGCGCGCCGACAAGGAGCGCGAGGCGAAGGCCGGGCACGACGGCACGTGGGTGGCCCACCCCGACCTCGTGCCCGTGGCGACGGAGGTGTTCGACCGCTACATGCCGGGGCCGAACCAGCTCGACAGGATGCGTGAGGAGGTCGCGGTCGGGCAGGAGGACATGCTCCGCATCCACGAGGGGACGCGGACGGAGGAGGGGCTCCGCCAGAACATCCGGGTCGGGGTCCAGTACATCGAGGCGTGGCTTCGCGGCCGCGGGGCGGTGCCGCTCTACAACCTCATGGAGGACGCCGCGACCGCCGAGATCAGCCGCTCGCAGATCTGGCAGCAGCTCCACTTCGGCGCGACGCTCGCCGACGGGCAGGTCGTCACCCGGGAGCTGTTCGAGCGCCTGCTCGGCGAGGAGATGGAATTCGTCAAGATCGAGATCGGGCCGGACGTCTATGCCGCCGGCCGCTTCCCGGAGGCGATCGCCATCTTCCGGGACCTCTCGACCGCCGAGAAGCTCCAGCCGTTCCTGACGCTGCCCGCCTACAAGCTGATCGTGTGAGGGTGCACCAAGCCTCGGATGCGCCGAGGTCAGAGGACGTTGTCGAGGTCCCGCGCGCCGTGGATGACGCGCACGACCTCGACGCCCTCGGGGCCGATTTCGTAGAGAACGAGATAGCTCCCCTCGACGAGGAGTCGCGCCGATGGCGCGATGTCCGGTCGGCGCGCACCCATCTCGGGAAAGACCGCAAGCAGTTCGAGCTTGGTGCCGATGCCCCGCAGAAGCCGATCCGCAGCGGGCTGGTTGTCGAGCGCGACTGTCAGCCAGATTTCCTCGAGGTCAGCGTTCGCTCGGGGCGAGACGCGAACGTCAGCCAAGTCGTGTCCGTGCGCGCGCGATCACGGCTTCGAGGTCGAGCGGCTGCGGCTTGCCACTCTTCCTTCCGGCTTCCCACGCTTCGCGAAGGGCAGCGGCGTCGCGCGTCTGCGATTGCCGCCGGTTGTCCCATAGGCGCAGCGCATCGCGGATCGCCTCGCTGGTCGTTGCGTATTCGCCCGTTTCGACCGCCGCCTTCAGGCGTTCCGCCATGCTCGCGGGCAGTGCCACGGTAACGCGTTCGATCTCGGCCATCTGTCGCTCCTCGACGCCGAAGATAGGCGTGCGGGTATCGTATGAAAAGATCATATCGGCTCAATGGCCGGCATGGGCCTCGCCGACGTCGAGCGCCTTGCGGAGCGGCAGCTCCTTCATCCAGGCCTGGGCCACGAAGGCGATGAAGATGGCGATGGCGGCCGCGTAGAACACGAAGCCGAAGACCCCGCCGAAATCGGCGCCGGACGCGGTGCCGGCGAGGATGATGGTCTGCACCGATGCGTGGCTTCCCCCCGCGGCGGCGGCGGCGAGGAAGATGGCGCTGAAGGCGGGCACCAGGATCGCGCCGCCGAGCGCGCGCGAGAAGTTGAGGACCCCGGTCGTGGTGCCGAGCTGGCGGAGCGGCACCGCGTTCTGGACCGAGGTCACGGTGATCGGGAACACGGTCCCGATGCCGATGCCGATCACGAGGAGCACGATCTCGACGCCGACGAAGGGCAGCGACACCGGGAAGGTGCCGAGGAGGACCGTCACCACGGTCGCAAGGCCGAGGCCGACCACCGACACCCACTTGTAGCGCGCGCGGCGGGCCATCACCCGGCCGGCGAGCGTCGCCCCGGTCACCGTCCCGCCCATCAGTGCGATGAGGGCGGTGCCGGAGCCGGCGGCCGAGAGGCCGAGGACGGCCTCGAAATAGAGCGGGAGGAACACCGAGAGGCCGACCATCGCGCCCACCGAGAAGAACAGCGCCACCACGCCCGAGAACACCACCTGGTGGCCGAGCACGCTCAGCGGGATGAACGGCTCCTCGGCTGCGATGAGGCGCCAGCCGAACAGCGCCCAGCCCACCAGCGACACGGCGAGCAGGCCGAGGATCTGCGGCGACGACCAGGCATAGGTCTCGCCGCCGAGGGTGAGCGCGACGAGGAGGGAGACCGACGCCGCCAGCATCAGGAGCGCGCCGAGGATGTCGATGCGGTGCGGCTGGTCGTGGCGGGGGAGCCGCTTCAGGACGCTCGAGGTGAGCAGCCAGGCGCCGACGCCGAGCGGCAGGTTGATCCAGAAGATGAAGGACCAGTGGAGATACTCGGCGAAGAAGCCGCCGAGCACCGGCCCACCCACCGACGAGGTCATGAACACGGTGGCGAAATAGGCCTGGTAGCGGCCGCGCTCGGCCGGCGGCACGATGTCGCCGACGATGGTCTGGCCGAGCGAGATGAGCGCGCCGCCGCCGAGCCCCTGGAAGGCGCGGGCCCCGATCAGCACGTAGATGTCGCGGGCAAGCGCGCAGGCGAGCGAGCCGACGAGGAAGAGCGCGATCGCAAGGAGCAGCATCTTCCGCCGGCCGTGGATGTCGCTGAGCTTGCCGTAGATCGGCACCACCACGACGGAGGTGAGGAGGTAGGCGGTCACCACCCACGAGAGGCTCTGCACGTCGCCCAGTTCGCGGCCGATGGTCGGCAGCGCCGTCGCGACGATCGTCTGGTCGAGCGCGCCGAGGAACATGGCGAGCATGACGCCGATGAGAATGATGCGGACATCGGCGTCGGACAGCCGGGCGGGTGCCGGCGCGATCGGAGCGGGGGCGTTCATGGGGCAGGGATCCTGATCTGACCGAACGGTTCGATCGGGGGTTGACCTAGCACCGTGGACGGGGCAGATCAAGTGACCGAACGGTTCGGTCAGGAAGCATGTCCGAAACAGCAGCAGCGGCGACATCGGAGAAGGTGGTGGACCTCGATTCGCCGAAGGTCCGCCAGATCCTCGACGGCGCACGGGACGTTTTCCTCCGGCTCGGCTTCGACGGCGCGAGCATGGGCGACGTCGCCCGCGCCGCCGGTGTCTCGAAGGGAACGCTCTACGTCTATTTCGAAAACAAGGCCGAGCTCTTCTCCGCCTTGATCGCCGACGAGCGGAAGCGCGCCAAGCGCGCCTTCGGCCTCGACGCGCATGACGGCGACATCGCCGGCGCGCTGAGGTCTTACGGCCGGAATCTCCTCGCCTATGTCAGCCGCACGCGAAACATCCAGTCGGTGCGGACGGTCATCGCCATCGCGGAGAAATTTCCGAGGGTCGGAGAGGACTGGTACCGCGACGGGCCGCAGCGCGGCCTCGACACCATGCGGGCCTACATCGAGGCCGAGGTAGCCGCCGGCCGCCTTGTCGCGGACGATACCCTGACGGCGGCGCGGCAGCTTCAGATGCTGTTCTACGCCGGCATCGTCAACGAGATGCTCTACGGCGTGCGCGCGCCGCCGGATGACGCCGAGATCGGGCGGGTGGTCGACGCTGCCGTCGAGACCTTTCTCGCGAGGTATGGGAAAGAGCGAATAGCGAATAGCGAATAGCGAATTGCAGGACTTGGCACTGGCAGTCTGCCGCCCGCATTGTCATTTTCGACTGCCGACTGCCGACTGCCGACTGCCGACTGCCGACTGCCGACTGCCGACTGCCGACTGCCGACTTACTATTCGCTACTCGCTATTCGCTCCTTCCCTATTCGCTATTCCTCACAGCACCACGACCTTCGCCCCGACCTTGGCGCGGTTGTAGAGGTCGACGACGTCCTTGTTGAGCATGCGGATGCAGCCCGAGGAGACGTTGAGGCCGATGGTCCAGGGCTCCGAGGTCCCGTGGATGCGGTAGAGCGTGTCGTTGCCGCCGCGATAGAGGTAGAGCGCCCGCGCGCCGAGCGGGTTCTGCGGCCCGCCCGCCATCTGCGCGGGGAGGGTGCGTCCGCGGGCCCGCTCGCGGGCCACCATCTCCGGGGGCGGCGTCCAGGTCGGCCATTCGGCCTTCCGGCCGACGGTGACGGTGCCGTTCCAGCCGAAGCCCTCGCGTCCGACGCCGATGCCGTAGCGGATCGCCTTGCCGTCGCCGAGCACGTAGTAGAGGAAGTGCTGGCGCGGGTTGATCACGATGGTGCCGGGCTTCTCGCTGGTCTTGTAGTTGACCACCTGCCGGCGGAACTGGCGCGGGGCGACCCGGTTGCGATTGACGTCCTCAGGATAGAACGAGCCGCCGGGTGTGAGGTTGAGGTTGAGGCCGTTGCCGAGAAGCGGCTGGCGCTCCCCCGGGTTGCGGCCGCCGCTGCCGCTGCCGAGCGGCCCGGACCCGAGGTCCATGTTGTCGACGAGGTCGCGGAAGAACCCGGCCTCCGCCGGCACGCCCGTCGCGAGCGCCGCCACGCATGCCATTGCCGTCGCAAGCTTCCGCCACTTCATGGCCATCTCCCCGACCGCTCCCCGGCATCGCTCCGCCGGGTCGATCGTCCGACACACGCGCCCGCTCAGGACATAGGATACGAATCCTGACAGAATCCGGCAACCCGCCCGGAATAACGTTGCGGTGAGGGCGGTCGCGGCGGAACGGCCGGGATTGAGGGAATCGGGAACCATGGCGCCGAGCGAGGCGATCATCACCGGCGAGGACGGGCGGTCCCGCTGCTTCTGGGGTGCCGGGACGGCGGACTATGCGGTCTATCACGACGGCGAATGGGGGCGGCCGGTCGCCGACGACGTCCGCCTGTTCGAGAAGATCTGCCTCGAGGGCTTCCAGTCGGGCCTGTCGTGGCTGACGATCCTCAGGAAGCGCCAGAACTTCAGAAGCGCCTTCGCCGGGTTCGATTTCCACGCGGTGGCGCGCTTCGGGGAGAAGGACGTCGCCCGGCTCCTCGCCGATGCCGGCATCGTCCGGCACCGGGGCAAGATCGAATCGACTATCAACAACGCCCGGCGCGCGGTCGAGATGGTCGAGCGGGAGGGATCGCTCGCGGCCTTCGCCTGGCGGTTCGAGCCGGACCCGGCGACCCGCCCGCCGCACCTCGACCGGGCGACGCTCTCGGCGATGCCGAAGACGCCGGAGTCGATCGCGCTCTCGAAGGAGCTGAAGAAGCGGGGATGGAGCTTCGTCGGGCCGACGACGATGTATGCGTTCATGCAGGGCGTCGGCATCGTCAACGACCATCTCGACGGCTGCTTCTGCCGCGCGGAGGTCGAGACGGTGCGGAAGGCGTTCCGAAGGCCCGCGTGACGGCCGGAACGATGCCGGGGCGGCGGTCGTTCCTGACGCGCTGCCCGGTTCGCGAGAGGACGCTGCGATGGCGCTGCTGCTGAGGGACGTGGCGGAGACGTCGGCGGCCGTCCGCACGGTGCGCGGCCGGCTCGCCAAGACCGGGATCCTGGCCGATCTTCTCGGCCGCGCGGGGCCGGACGAGGTCGGCGTGGTGGTCTCGTGGCTCTCCGGCGTGCTGTGCCAGAGCCGGATCGGCGTCGGCTACGCGACGCTCCGGGACGCGGCGGGACCCGCGGCCGCGGTGTCCTCGCTGACGGTCGGGGAGACCGACCGGCGTCTCGACGCGCTGGTGGAGGTCGGCGGAACCGGCTCGGCGGCGGAGAAGCGGCGGCTGCTCGGTGCGCTGTTCGGCCTTGCGACGGCCGCGGAGCAGGAGTTCCTGTTCCCGCTGCTTGCCGGCGAACTCCGCCAGGGCGCGCTCGAGGGGGTGATGATCGAGGCGATCGCGAAGGCGGCGAACCTCCCCGTCGGTCCGGTGCGGCGGGCGGTGATGCTCGCCGGCGCGCTCGCACCCGTCGCGGCCGCGGCGCTCGCGGCGGGGGAGGCGGGCCTCGCCCGGTTCGCGATCGAGCTGTTCCGCCCGCTCCGGCCGATGCTGGCGCAGACCGCGGAGGATGCCGGCGAGGCGCTCGCCCGGTTCAGTCCCGCGGCGTTCGAGTACAAGCTCGACGGGGCCCGGGTTCAGGTCCACAAGGCGGGCGGCGAGGTCCGCATCTTCAGCCGCGAGCTCAACGACGTCACCGCCGCGGCGCCCGAGATCGTGGAGGCCGTGACGGCCCTTCCGTC
>Ga0182738_1001793_pt1 | contig 26148 bp, 22 predicted proteins | sample eDN5th30CBELigMG_FD_128876 | JGI IMG/M metagenome (GOLD analysis project Ga0182738, IMG submission 128876) | Enriched Miracle-Growth compost microbial communities from Emeryville, California, USA - eDNA 5th pass 30_C BE-Lig MG (version 2)... ...
CAGCGACAAGAGCGTTTCGATCATCAACGATTCAAAATGACTTCCCTCCGGAGCGTCACCAACAGCGTCCGCACAAGCGGTGATCTCCTCAGCCTCAACCGGCCAGTTTCTCGCTGCAAACAGGGCAGTCTTCAATCGGGGATCCAAATCTGACCAGTTCCGGACGGTTTCACACTCTCCAAAAGGCAAGCCTACCCTTATTAAGGATGTCATAAGTTGCGATTTCAGTTCCGGATTCACGGAGGGAGAGAGCAAGAAATAAAGTATAATATTGTCATGTAGGGCAAGTCCTCCGCGAGGTGCTAAAAGTAATTCGATTCCCTTCCACCGCAAGCGCAGATCATCCGGCCCGAGCATCACATCGCGGCTTTGAAAACTTTCATCGACTGCTGCGCTCAATTCGGCAAGCTCCGAAGTCAATTGGTCAACGAATCGCTCCAGCTTTTCAGGTTCAATATCCGCCAGATTGCGTTTTAACTCTTCTCCTTCGAATAGTGATTTGAGAAGAGCGCGCTGAACCTCGGGTTGGTCAAGACTCTTGATGTCCAGCACTTCCGGGAGATAAACATCCAAGATATCCCACCAGGCATCGATTGCCAATCCATTTAAAGTTTCGTTCTCTATTGACGCCTGTTGTGCGGTTTTGTTCTCTATTGCATGGAGCAGTTCACTCAACTGACTGGCCTGAATCAACTTAGCTGCCCGCTCATTGCGTGTCACAACGCAGGTATGCAATGCTAACGCGGAACGGTTATTTCCAAGGTAAATGATTTCGGAAAGTGATGTGGAGCACCGCACAGCATCGGTCGGTGTGCGCAGTCGAAGGCGAACTTTCGATCCGTCTTTATCCAGTACACTCAAAGTACGGGAAATTCGATCCCATTCTGTGCGTTCGACAGACTTTCCAATCAAGCCGTCTACCCAACTGGCCAAATCGATCCGGATCATGTTTAAAACGTCAGGCGGGCAAGCCTTCGGGTCCGTGAACTCTAAAATGTGGTTGCGATCCAAGACAAATGTCCACTGCTTGTCCGGTTTCACGCACCAGCCACTTTCACTGAGCACAAAAATGTTATCATCAAGAAAAATGAAGTACGGGAGCCCGTCGATCCCCCCGCAGACAAGGCAATTGGATCGGTTTCGACTTTCCCCAGTCACCCTGCGAAAATAAAAAGGTCCATCTCCTGACTTCGTCTGAGGACCGCAAAAGAATCCATCAAAATGGAAAGAAGCGGGACCCTCTGCAGATGACCATCGAAGCGCCTGGGGCGGTGACGATGGAAACTCCTCCCCAAGTTTCGCCGCGTCAATACACTGGCGGAGCCAGATCTCTCCGGAATCGGATGCCAGAATTGGAGCCTTGCCTGAAATCTGTTCTTCGACAGGTTCACTCGCTGGGGCCGCCGGGATAAAACAGATCAAGACTAAAAACACCGCCTCGGCAACCCATATAATTTGTCTCGGCCTCATCTCTCTCCACATCAAAAAGCCGATGGTGGACAGTGAATGGAAAGTGCTAGGAACTAGAAAACGTACAGGAGCCATTCGAATTCCTTCCATGGAACAGTTTCATTTCAAAAAAACTTAACACTGCGTGCAGCAACAGACTGCCACGCTGCAGAACAACGCCGCCATAAGCAGTAATCATTAACGTATGCAAAACTTCAATTAGAGCCACCTTTATATTCAGCTTTTATGAAAATGTTTGCTTTTAAGTCTTCAGCGCCACCATTAGGCGCTTTGCGATAGTCAAAGTCAAAATTCAATGGCTTGATTTCAATTGCGTGTATGGTAATCGGCTTAACAATTTTCACGTTAAATTTTACTCCCAATGATTTTGGGCCGTTGTCGGCGGTAATTTCATTGAACCCGAAACGAACTGTGCCATCAGGATCGTCACCATTGGGGTCGAACTTAACGGGAAGCTTAACTCCTACATACTCAAAGAGTACGAGATTATCAAAGATGTCGCCGATGTTTCCGGTTGACCTAAAGCTCTTGACGCGAGCGAAGTCATCTTGAGCGATCGCTTGAAGCAGATCTCCGGCCGACACAAGGTCAATTTCGACAAATTCACCGAGATTTTCAATCAGTTGCTGCCCTGCGGCCAGCTTCGATTGGATTCCGTTTGTCATCGCGCCAGGCAGGCTTTGGAATAATTCCGTTGGTGCGTCTTTCATTGGGTCTTTTTGACCAAATCGGAAAGTCAATGGCTTGTCGGCCACATCCAGCATGCGGTCAATTCCCGTTCCGGCGATGCTGCTGAACTCCGCCGAAAGCGCCTGACGATACCTGCCGAGAAGATCACGAGCTTCAGCTTCTGTTAGGTTCTCCTGTACCGCCAGTTCGGTGACATTGTTGGCGGTGATTCTATTATTGAATACGTCGTCAAGCAACGAGTTAACTCCGTTTCCCGCCCACGATTTCAGATCGTCGTCCGAGATGTCAAAAGCTTCCCGAGCTCCTAGCAAATTGAATTGAACACCGATGACGGTCTCGTTTTTTTGATCATCTGCAGCGGATTGCTGAACAAAGGGGTCGATCAGCGCGGCGTGGAGGATGACGTTGTTGGCCGTTCCAATGGGGACCTCGATTGTCTGGCTGAAATCTTCGCCGGGCTGAAGTGGGATCTGTTGGTTGATTTCCCCGTTACGGCGGCCTTCAGACCAGATTTGAAGCACGTGCATGGACAACGATGACGCATTCAGGTGTGCTGTGACTTTGAACGGGATGGATGCTGCATAGGTGATGATTCCCGGTTCTTCGATGCTAAGAAGATCGGCGTCGGTGATTTCCAACTGATCATCATAAGCCAATTCCACCTTCACGGTCCCGGATCCGTTGACGGCAGAACCCCCTCCATATACTGGTGACAGACATCGAAAAAAGTCGCTCAAATTCGCATCTCCCATCGCAAGTATTCACTGCTGCCAGTCAGGTCCGCAACAGAGTGTGGTACGGCGAGTCAATTGGGGAGTTTTTCGATGGTGATCTCCCGGGGAGCGTGATCGCGAAAATACCGCAACCAGCCGGCAATAAGTGCCCCCTGCAAATCTTGATCTGCTTCGTACTCTTCAATCGTTTTGCCCCAGTAGAAGCTGATCCAGCCATCGACGTGCAGCTGCGATCCTTTCATGAACTCGCCCACGTCTTCAATGCTGGCGGAGAGTGGAAAAATTTCTTCAATCACCAGCGGCTTGCCAATTTCATAAACTTTCAAGACCTCCAGCCCTTCCGCAATCTCCCCTTTTCGCGGATAGAAATGAATGCTGACGAAGTCCAGCGGCTGGCCGACATCCGGGGCATAGAATAACGGTTTGGCCCCCTTGAAGAACTGGGCCCAGGGGATGACTCCCACGGTGATCAGGTGCTGATCGTCGATTTCACGAATGGCAGCGGTCAGTTTTTTGACCCAGTCGCGGGCCACTTCCTCACGGGTGCGCCCGGCCAGGTCACGCGTAATGCGTTGTACAAAAAACTTGCCTCCCAGCTCACCCGTCAGCCAGTCCGCCTCTGGTTTTCCGCCAGCCAGGATCGGTTCATTCATCAGGTCGTAGCAAAAAATCGCGGGACTCGGGCGGCAGATCTCGGCAATCGCCTGCCAGAAGCGGGCCTGAACATCCCAGCGGGCCGCTTCATCCAACTCGTCATACCACTTGGGAACGTCCTGTTTGTGATAACAGCCCAGACCGGTAAGATCGAGATAGATCTGCAATCTTTCAGCAAGTTGAACAAGTTTGCCGAGTTGAGCCAGATTTCCCGCATGCGGTGTCTCCGGCGTCTTCATGAATTTTGCCAGTTGAAGATGAATTCGCACCACATTGACCCCGAGAGCTTTCATCTCCACCAGATCCGCTTCTACCGTGGCCCATTCCTCTTCCCAATAATCTTCCAGCAATCTGCCGGTCGCATCGTGATCATAATTCACGCCCCAGATGACAAACGGGCGTGCTGTCTTTGTGCCGACAAACGATTTCCCATTGTCGTTGACGCGAATGAATTCCATCTGGTGTGAATTCTCGTCCGCTCTTCCGTCTGACGAAGCCAGCAGAACCAGTAAAGTGACAGCCAGCAGAGAACGGAGCAACGTGGAAGCATACATATGCCAAAATACTTTCCAAGGTTCTTAGAGCCGCGAACAAAACCTCTCGGACAAAGGAAATCTCCTTTCCGCGAGCAAGTTCGTTGCATGTTTTGTTAGGGCTTCTTAAAGAAATTTCGTGCCGCGAACAAAGCCGTTTAATTGCTGAAGGCTGCCTTCCCGCGAGTGGATCAGGGCCCGTTTTGCGAGAGCTTCATAGAATATACTCAGAACTGAATCCGTTCTACTTTATCATTAAAGACCAAGGTAGAATGGCGTCATTGGCAATGTCGCCAAAATTTCACTTCAGCAATGACAATGGGATGATCATGACACGCGGACTGTTGATGATGTGCATCGGACTGGGACTGGGAATCGCGGGAATGGCAATTGCTCATGATGATGAGACGAATGCCAATCATGTCAAAGTTCTCTCAGCCGAGGACATTCAGGAACGGATCAATGATAAAGACTCCAAGGTGACCGTAGTGGAAGTGACGCTGACGCCCGGTCAGGCGGGAGCCCCGCATCGTCATCCCGGACCTGTTTTCGGATATATTGCCGAGGGTGAGTATGAATGGGCTATCGATCAGCAACCTGCCCGGGTCTTGAAGACGGGTGAGACATTTTATGAGCCGACCGGATGCCTGCATCGGGTCTCCAAGAATCCTGCTGCGAAAGGAAAGACGCGGGTGATTGCCGTGCTGATTCACCCCCGGGATGTTCAAGAACTCGCCATCCCGGAGCCGGAAACCAAGTGACTCGTTGCCGCCATCAGGCAGGAGACCGTCCATGATCGTCTCCTGCCGAAGACGTTCAATGATGTGATCGACTTTACGAAACAGAGGGACGCCCAATAGTGAAGCTCCGCCTCCAATGAGAAACAGTCGCCTCGAGACAAATGGCGAAACCGACTTCAATTGCTGATTGCTGATTGCCGTCCATGCGATCCTCTGGCAGTGCTGCGCAGCAGTCCTCGGGCTGCGTGGGGTGAATGTGCATTATCCAGCTTGTTCGATGACCTCTTCATCGACATAAATGGGCAGATGCGGGTCATAATGGGCCGCCAGTGCGATGGCATCGCTGGGACGGCTATCAACCTCGACCAGTTCCCCATTCAGACGAATTCGCAAGACTGCATAGTACGTATGCTCGACGAGATTGGTAATCACGACATCCTGAAGTTCTCCCCCCATCTCCTGGATCACATTTTTCAAGAGGTCGTGCGTCAGCGGACGGGGAGGAGTGTGTCCCTGCACTCGGCGATCGATGCTGGTGGCTTCAAAGATGCCGATTAGAATTGGGAATGAGCGGTCCCCTTCAACTTCACGCAGAAAGACAACCTGCTGATCGTTGATCTCGCTGATAATAATCCGAGCCAGTTCCATGCGGATCAACACTGACAATTCTCCCGACGTTTCTGAGATGCAAAAATTTGCGAACAGGGCGGGAATCGTCTTTGTGTCATCCCGGAGCCTCTTTCATTCTGACCGGTTGAATTCGCAATCACAACAGAAACGCCATTCGACACTCGCAGGAGTCTGTCCGAGAACTTCAAGCCCCATTACCCCCGCATCATCCATCGTACATGTGGAGACTCCCAGAGAGAATCCAACGATTGATCGTTTCGCTGCAGACGACAGCGAAACGATCAATCGATCTATGCGGGGTTTATGCGCATTACTCCGGCATTGACCGCATATCGCCATGTTGCGAGTAGCGTTTCATCAGTCGAAATCCGTGCTGCGCGAACCCAGGCCAGAGCAACTTGATCTACCCGTCCGGTCTGTGGCGATGTGGAACCTGCTACACTTTTTTCAGGAACGAGACCCGTCCCTGATCGACCCATTCCGCCACATAAATATTGCCGCCGGTATCGAAACAGGCGTCGTGTGGATGGACGAATTTTCCGTCCGGCCAGGCTGCCGGTTGGCTGCGAATCTTGAATCCGTCCAGCACCTTTGCGGTCCAGGCTTCATCCAGTCCCAGATTGGCAACGATTTCGTTTTTGGCATTCATCAGGATGATGCGGGCGTGCAGATCCGGCACCAGCATGATGTCTCCCTGAATATCGATGTCTGCGGGGAAGCTGATGCCGTAGAGCTGGGTGACCGGAATGGAAATTCCCCCCTCTCCAGCCAGTTCCTGCCGGGTTCCCGATTGATCTTTTTTGGCTGCAGGAATCCCTTGCAGGACTTCCAAGGGCTTCCCATCCAGCGAAAAATATTGCAGACGTGCGTTGGCCCGGTCCGCGACCACCAGTCGAGGTGTTCCGCCACGTGAGTCCAGCCATTGTCCATGCGGAGTTCTCATTTTGCCCGCTGCGGTGCCGGCTCCTCCCCAACTACGAATCCATTTCCCCTCCAGATCGTATTGGTGAAGATAGCTTGATCCGTAGCCATCCCCGACATATAGATCTCCCTGCGGACCAAAGCAGACATTTGTGGGGCTGTATCCCGGTTTCCTGGGAGGAGTTTTCCCGGCGGCCTGGGCAGCGGCAATCTCTTCGGCAGTTGGACCATCATAAAGATGGGGCTCGGCGGGCGTGAGTTTTGACCAGACCACTTCTCCGGTTTTAGTGCACTTCACTACAGATTTGAGTCCGGTATTGGAGAGATACACATATTCCGTTCCCCCTTCATCGCGGATGGAGATTCCATGCCCTCCTCCGGCATATTCCTTTCCGAATGATCGGACATACTTTCCTTCTGGATCGAAGACGACCACCGTATCGCAGGGAGCATTTCCGGCTCCCTGATGGGTGATATAGATAAGGCCATCCCGGTCGATGGCTGTGCCATGCGTATTTTTCCAGGTGATCCCCTGTGGCAACTCCCCCCAGCCATGGTGGCATTCATATTGGAATTCTCCTTCTCCAACCACGACTGGCTTTGTTCCCGCCTTATCTTCTGCCCCCAGAATTGCCGGCGCCACCCCGGCTGCCAGAATGGAACTTCCTGCCACTTTTAAAAATTGACGTCGCGAAGCACGATTTTGCATAGAAACATCTCCAGGGTTCGAATTGAACGGGGCCGACACATCAACTGTATTCGATTTCAGCTCGAAATATCACGTTCAGAAGGGACTCTTGAGACACAATTTCTCAATAGGAATCTCGACAGCCAGCATTGTCGAGAGGACGTCTGTCGATTAGAATACGTGGTTCTCAGGATGCTGCCGGGAATGTCTAAGCGGCAGACCTTCTTTGACTTACAGCAACAAACTGGTTTGTACCATGCAGGATGGAATTCACCCGAATTATCACCCGGTCGTCTTTCATGATGTCGGAGCGGATTTTAAATTTCTCACCCGGTCCACAATGACTTCCAAAGAGAAGATCAAATGGACCGATGGAAACGAGTACCCGCTGGTCAGCGTGGATATCAGTTCCGAATCCCATCCGTTCTATACGGGAAAGATGAAGTACGTCGACTCTGCCGGTCGTGTCGAGAAGTTCCAGAAGAAGTATGGCTGGGCCAACAAAAAAGACGCTTAGCGTCGTTCGATCGAAGCACATCAGGACGTTCTCCTTCCATCCGGGGAACGTCCTGTTCTGTTCCCCGGCAGTTCCGTTCCCTGCTGGAGCGCATTCACCCCGCATCGACCGCATTCCGCCACGCGGCGAGTCGGCTTTCATCAGTCGAAACTCCCGTTGCGCGGGCCCTGGCCAGAGCAACTTGCTCTCAATTGGACCGCACACCGGTTTCTGCTTGCTTCCGGGGCTTGGCGAATCATTTTTCTGCACTGATTATCTCCCCCATACGGCACGATGATCCCTTTTCGATCGTGTGGGCGGCCCTTCATCGAACATTGACAGGCCCATCATGTTTCCCAGCCTGCAGGCCAAACTGAAACGCTTTGAAGAGCTGGAAAAGCAACTTCAAGACCCGGCCATTCTCAGCGACCCGCATCAGGTGGTCGATATCCAGCGCGAATATGGCGGACTGCGAAAGGTTTCTCTTTCCATTCGCACGTTCAACCAGTTGGACGAAGATATTGCCGTTGCGAAAGAGATGCTGGAGTCGGAAACAGATCCCGGAGCCCGGAATTATGCCCAGCAGGAACTCTCTCTGCTCGAAGAACAGCGAGAGACGCTGCAGGCAGAGCTGGAAGAAATTGTGACGGCGGGAGATTCCATCACACGGGGCGGGCTGATCATGGAAATCCGTGCGGGAACAGGGGGAGAAGAGGCGGCCCTGTTTGCGGGAGACCTGTTCAACATGTATTCTCGGTATGTCGAAATGCAGGGCTGGAAACAGGAATTGATGGAGTCGGCACCTTCAGAAATGGGGGGATTCAAGGAAATCGTGTTTTCCGTGACTGGAGAAGGAGCCTATCATCAACTGCAGTTTGAAAGCGGTGGACACCGGGTGCAACGCGTTCCCGAAACCGAGGCCCAGGGACGCATTCACACCAGTGCAGCCACCGTCGCCGTGCTGCCCGAAGTGAGTGACGTCGAACTGAACATTCGCGATGAAGACCTGGAAATCGAAACCATGCGAGCCGGTGGTCCCGGTGGACAAAAGGTCAACAAGACAGAAAGTGCCGTTCGCATCACACACGTTCCAACCGGTGTCGTGGTCAAATGCCAGGATGAAAAAAGTCAGCACAAGAACAAGGCCAAAGCCATGCGCGTGCTGCGCGGACGCATCCTGGAAGCCCAGCAGCGACAGGCTGCCGCCGAACGAGCCAGTCAAAGGCGCACATTGATCGGCTCCGGAGATCGCAGCGAACGTATTCGCACCTACAACTTTCCACAGGGACGCTGCACCGATCACCGTATTGGATTGACGTTATACAAACTGGACCAGATCATGCAGGGCCATCTCGAAGAACTGATTACCAGCATGCTGGAGTTCGATCGTGAAGAACGTCTGAAAGGGGGAGCAGAGTAATCGCATCACACCCGAGCGAAACGATCAATCGGTCCGCTCGGGACCGGGAAATTCCCAAGAATCATTCCCTGTCTTCTCTCCCTCTGCCCCACTTCTCACCATGACCAGCGAAGAACCATGGACGGTGAAACGGATCCTTGACTGGACCATCAGTTTCCTCAAAGAACGAGGAAGCTCAACGCCCCGGCTCGACGCGGAAGTTCTGCTGGCTCATGCTCGAAAATGTCGGCGGATTCAGCTCTATACGCAATTCGACCAGCCGTTGACCGACGAACAGCGTACGGTGATGAGGGAACTGGTCAAACGCCGGGCCGCTGCCGAACCGGTGGCCTATCTCGTGGGGCATCGCGAGTTTTTCAGCCTCGATTTTCAGGTCCGCCCCGGAGTCTTTATCCCTCGCCCCGACACCGAAAGCCTGGTCCTGGCCGCACTGGATGTTCTGAAAGACAAGCCATCTCCCCGGGTCCTGGAACTCTGCTCCGGGACAGGTTGCATCCCCATCGCCATTGCGAAGAATCATCCCACAGCCCGGTTGACGACCGTCGAGATCAGTCCGCAGGTCATCGAAGTGACACGACTCAACGTTCAGCAGCATCAACTGGAACAACGGATTGAAGTCCTCTCCGGCAATCTGTTCGAACCGATCCCGGCCGAGTCTCAATTCGATCTGATCGTCAGCAATCCCCCATACGTTCAACAGGGAGAAATTGAGGGGCTGGCCGCCGACATTCGTGACCATGAACCTCATCTGGCCCTCGATGGGGGACCGGATGGACTGGACGTCATCCGTATTCTCGTGCAAGAATCCCCTGCCCGTCTGCAGCCGGGCGGAACGTTGATGTTTGAACTCAGCCCGGAACAGGCTGCCGATGCCATGCAATTGTTGACGCAAGCTGGGTTCGAACATGTGGAAGCCAGAAACGATCTGGCCGGCCAGGCACGGGTGGTGGCTGGAAAACGACGATCGGGAAACACCGTTCGACCATCTGGATGAATGGGACCTGGATGAATGGTACGTTGCGTGCTTTTCGCGCGCCACTGCTTTGCGGGACACTGCTTTACGGGATTCTGTGAGCAGTGTGATGCGGGAAGCAGCCTCAAGGTCAGGAAAGTCACACATCGTTCGTAAAGGGCCCGGACTGGATTGCAATATGGACATGTTCACCGTTCAGGGAGGAGCGGCACTCACCGGGTCAGTCCGTGTCAGTGGGGCCAAGAATGCTGCGCTTCCCATTATGGCGGCTGCACTGGCTGCCCAGGGACAAACCAGACTGCATCATGTCCCAGATCTGGTCGATGTCAAAACACTCATCCGACTGATGGAGTCGCTGGGGGCATCGGTGACGTGGACGCATGGCAACACGCTGGCTATTGAAGTCCTGGACGAACGGACCGTCATCGCCGACTATGACTTGGTTCGCCGCATGCGGGCGAGCGTCTGCGTGCTGGGGCCGTTGCTGGCGCGGCGCGGGCGGGCCTGTGTCTCCCTGCCGGGTGGATGCAATATCGGAACTCGTCCCATCGATCTGCATTTGAAAGGTCTGGCAGCACTGGGTGCCGAAATCCAGGTGCGAAACGGATATGTCTATGCCCAGGCCCGGAAATTACGCGGTTCAGAGATCGATCTGGCCGGTCCTCACGGCAGCACCGTGACCGGCACCTGTAACGTGATGTCCGCAGCCGCACTGGCCAGCGGGACAACCGTGATTGAGACCGCCGCCCGTGAACCTGAAGTGGTCGCACTGGCCGATTTTCTCAATCAGATGGGAGCACACATTACCGGTCAGGGGACTTCACGCATCGTGATTGAAGGGGTCGAACAACTCCAGGCGACGCAATTCGAGATTATCCCGGACCGCATCGAAGCTGCCACGTTACTGATCGCAGCCGCCATGACGCGCGGAAAAATTACGCTGAGAGATGTCATTCCGGATCACTTGCAGGCCGTCATCAAAACACTTCGTGAAATGGGCGCACGGATAGTTTGTTGTTCTGAAAAGCATCCGGTGGATGGGATGCAACTCCAGCAGATGTGTCTGTCAGTCGAGCAACCGTTACAGGCTGTCGAGATTTCCGCCCTGCCCTACCCCGGCATTCCGACCGACGTTCAGGCTCAATTGATGGCCCTGGCCTGCACGATCCCGGGGATCAGCATCGTTCAGGATCTCGTTTTCCCGGATCGATTCATGCACGTGGCGGAGCTGGCCCGAATGGGGGCTGAAATCCGTCATCAAGGTTCAACCGCCATTGTGAACGGAGCTCGTCCGTTGTCGGGGGCCAGCGTGATGGCGTCGGACCTGCGTGCCAGCGCAGCACTCGTTCTGGCGGGTCTGGCTGCTGAAGGTGAAACCACGATCCGACGGATCTACCATCTGGATCGTGGTTACGAGCAACTTGAAACAAAACTCACTCAATTGGGGGCCATCGTGAAACGACTCCCGGAGACCCAAAATATCCAGCCGTTTGGGTCGGAAACGAATCTCCCCACCCGGCCACTCAAGAAATCGGCCTGAGGAGGCTCCATGTCCTGCGCAGGTTTTCTCTGTAGTATCCCCAATACGATCTACCGATTTGAGACAGCAACGGCTTAAGGCTTCAGCTTTCCGACGGCTGGAGTGCATCCTTGGGTGGTTCTCGCTCTTTGCCTTTGAGTTCGATGGCCACGGGGGTTGCTGGATCTGGAGAAAAATCGACTTTAAGTGTACTCGCTGAATTCACACTTTCTGGAAGATACTGAAACTTGACCGGTGCCGGGTTGGGAATCCTCTCGGTGGGCGGAGGAGTTCCAATTTCACGCTCCGCAACCACGCTGATCGTTTTCTGACCTGGCATGGTACGAATGGAAAATGCCCCATTGTGAATTTCCGCTCCGTCGGCAGCCCCCTGTTCTGAGTACACCGTCAAGGTCCCCGCAGCCAGCGGCGTTCCGTTCCAGGTTACTGTTCCCAGATATTGATCTTTACCATCTGACTGCACTCCATTGCCGCATCCGGCAGCCAGAACGGTCATGCACAGAACAACCCAGCATTTTTTTGAGTTCATAGTCGTCTCGTTGAAGGATATCGTGTGACAGCACTTCCAAGTTTAACAGGCTGGGGCAAATTACTCTCGCCGGTGCCCACAATGAATGGGCACCGGCGATTGTTTGCTGTATCCCGCATCGCAATACCCGGTCTCGACAGAGTGAACAGCCTGTTGAAGTTCGGGAGGGCGAGGCTTCTGCCGAGCCGAAACCCTGCTAAAACTCTCCGGTTGTCAATCCGTCACTTCGTCCCCCGAGAGCACGAAACGTTGCATTATTAACATTATCACTAATAAACCGGATACTCCCGTCACCAAAGGCCACGTTCACGCCACCGGTATGCCAACTGCGAGGTGCGACAATCTGTGCAGCATAATCCCCTTCGCCGCCGGCCGTGGCCGTACATCGCGATCCCAGTGCTCCCCCCAAATCCGTATGGCAACGCAGAATCGTATCATTGACGGAAGAATTCGGGTTATTAAAGCAGGTAAATCCCGTGCCGCCAACCTGGGCGATGCGGCCCAGGGCTCCCCAGGTGTTAAATGATTCCGGAGTAATGATTTCACTAATCATCATCGTATTGGACAGTCCATCCGTGCAGTCACGGAAGGCGACCGATTTCTCATAGACAAACAAGCCTTTTTTCCAATGATCGTTACGGAGCCCACGGTCATGTCACGGGAATCGAATGTGGTGTTTCCCATGCAGACCGGGTAATTATGTTGTGTAGAACTCCACGTCGTCGACGTTTCTTCAGTAATACTTTTACTGTCTGAAGGGCATAGCGCTGCGGTAAAGAAATTAGAGCGAATTGCATAATTCACGTTTTCTGTTCCGTTGGGACGAAGGTTCTGATCCAGAGAATTATAAACCGCTGTCTGTTCGAGATAGGGAAGAATGCGGTGGAAGTATCCCCAGCTGTCTCGTCCGACGTATGTTCCACCTGCCGTACTGGAAACCCCTGCCATCGGCAGACCATTATGAACGTCGGCATAGTTATGCATCGCCAGGCCAAGCTGCTTGAGATTGTTTTTACACTGGCTGCGACGAGCCGCTTCGCGCGCCTGTTGGACTGCCGGCAACAATAAGGCAATCAGTACGGCGATAATCGCAATTACCACCAGCAGTTCAATTAACGTGAACCCTGCCCGGACCTTTTGAGACATGCGCATGAGAAAATCCTTGAAATGAGAAACCAGGAAACCGAAGAAGTCTCGAGTCGATGAATTAGATTTCATCCACTTAATTTGTATTTAATTTAATCGCTGAAATGCGAAAAATGACGAACCAGTCAACGAAGAGACGCCGATCAGGCGAAGTAAGACGATGATCCACAGAGCAAAAAGCATCTAGATTGACTTATTTTACACTCTTGCTTTAGTCCTGCAAGGAAAATTGTCGTCGTTTGAGAACAATTTTTTTGTTTGTGAGAGATGTTTGTGAGAGACTTGTTTCAATGAATGAAATTTGCAGGAGTGACGTGACAAAACTCCGTTCGCGGGGAGTCCTCACGTTTCCAGAAGAGCATGTGGCGCAAGCAGTCTGTCTGCAACTGACCACTGAGAGCGTGGAACGCGGGTCGGTCAGAAGAAACTCGGAAGAAACCTGAGTTTACTCAGGGCTTCTTTCGCCAGGCCGCAGGTGTTTTCCCAATGGATCGGTGGCGGCTTGGGAGTTGAGTTTTGTCGAGCGTCCCGACTGCAGCGTGTTGAGTCGAGACCGGGTCATCAGTTGTCGTTTCAGAGCACAACGTTGCGCCAGAACCTGACGAAACTCGAATGCCCAGTTTCGGCGTCGTTGAAATTTCTTCAGGCCTTCCCGCACTTCATGCATATTGGCCGGCCGGGCGGCCGGATCGATTTCCATCATCCGGGCAATAAGATCAGCCAGTTCCAGGGGAACGCCGGGATTGATCTTCTCCACTCGCGGTCGAGGGTCGGTCCGGTGTGCTTTGACCGTCGCCTGCCGCGAATCGCGTGGGAATGGCCGCTGGGCCGTCAAGGCGACAAAAAGGGTGCATCCCAGACTATAGATATCTGCCCGTCCATCCACGTTTGTACTGTCGAGAGATTGCTCGGGAGCAATGTAGTCGGCAGTCCCCAGGCAATCATGACCAAAGATCATCGACAGTGAAAACTCGTCATCATCCTCGAATTTCTGATCGGTCAGGGTGAGTCCAAAGTCCAGCATTTTGGCCTGCCCCTGCATATCGATCAGGATATTATCCGGTTTGACGTCCCGGTGGACCATGTTCCGTTCGTGGAGGTAAGCCAGTCCTTTGGCAGCCTGACTGACCACATCACACGCGGCATCCCATTTCATCGGACCATTGGAAAAGCTGACACCTTCCAGCAGCGTCACCCCTTCAAACAGTTCCATCGCCATATATTCGGTGGAACCATAGAGATCGTCCCGCGTCCCGAATTCCAGGGTGCGGACAAGTTTGGGATGATCAACCTTCATTCCGGACCGGGCTTCCATGCGAAAGCGAACCCGCATTCCGGCATCATGTTTATATTGCTCGCCAAGAATTTTCATGGCGACCCGTTCGTTCGTATTCAGATCCCGGGCGATATAGACTTGTCCCATGCCACCGAATCCGAGAACTTCTTCAATCACGAAATGATTGACCCGCAACCGTCGGCCGCGACCTCTGAGGATTTCCTCTGCCTGAAAGCGGGTGGTGACCAGAGCTCGAATTGCCAGTTTCGCCAACTCCGTCGGATCTTCAGCACGCAGCACACGCGGGCTGTTCAGGAATTCACGAATCTGATCTTCTGGAACAACTCGACTTTTCAGAAGTTGTTCCGCGAAAGCCTCCGTGGTGGAAAGCATACGCGAGAGACCTTTATGCCTTGATGTGCCATAAAATAACGTGAATTTGGAAGACTCCGGCAGAATGTCAAGAATTCCATCCTGCAGACGAGTGCCCTGTCAGGGCTTGGCTTTGGAGTACGTCATCGTGAAACGTCCTCAATGATCACCTTGCGGTGTGACCTACCCAATATTTTCTTAGGGTTGGCAATGCACTGGTTTTCCCAGATCATATCACCCAACGCCAGCGCATTGAAGGTTTTCCAGGAAAAATTTTCCAATTCTTCTCAAGCTCTCTTTAGCGGACTCCTCTCCATTGAATTAAAAACTCCGACAACCTATTCAAACATCGGATCTCTTCCCTCTTCTCACTTCACTCTAATTCTCGCGAAATACACTATGAAGGAATTTGTGGATATTGACGGAATCCGTCTGCACCTGGGGCATCCAGACAACTCTGCCGGAGAATGGATTGGACAGCAGGAGATTCTGAAACAGCTGCTCGCCTGCTGGCTGATTGTCGACCCGCGCGATCTCCCGTTGTCGCCGCGACTGGTCGGCCCGCCGGGAATTGGAAAAACATCACTGGCCATGGCAGGCGCCAAAGCCCGTCAACAATCTCTCTATATTTATCAATGCACGGCCGACACGCGCCCGGAAGACCTGCTGGTCACGCCAGTTCTGGCCGAAAACGGCAAAATTCAATATCAGGCATCTCCCCTGGTCACCGCCATGATTCAAGGAGGAGTCTGCGTTTTGGATGAAGGCAACCGGATGAACGAAAAGTCCTGGGCCAGCCTGGCACCGTTGCTGGATCATCGGAGATATGTGGAATCCATCGTGGCGGGGATTTCCATTCCCGCTCATCCCGATTTTCGCTGTGCTGTCACGATGAATGACGATGACTCCACATTCGAGATTCCAGATTACATCCTGAGCCGCCTGCAGCCAACACTCACGCTGGGCTATCCCGCCCGGCATGACGAATTGGCGATTCTGCAATATCACCTGCCCTTCTCCGATGATGAAATGCTCAATCTGACGGTCGAATTCCTCCAGAACTCCCATGAATTGAAACTCGATTTCTCCACACGGGACGGCATCAATGTGCTGAGATTTGCATTGAAAACCGTGGCTGCCGACCCTCTCCACCCGATCGCCAAAGATGCTGCCTGGCGAAATGCACTGGAAAAATGTCTGGGACAGGATGCTCTCGACCTGCAGTCCCTGGCAGAACGAAAACGTCAATCACTCGGCGGAAATGCCATCCCGATGGGGCTGGGAGATTTCTTCTTCGACCCCGATCATCCGCTTCACCCGGATTACGAAGAAGAAGATGATGAAGAAGATGATGAGCAGATCTAACTAACTCTAACAGCCTGTTGAAAAACGATGGAATCTCGGCCAGACAGAAATGTCCGGCCCACTTTCCCCAATGAATCAGCACCGTCTGGTGGCACAGACATTTCTGTCTGTGCGCTTTTCAACAGGCTGCTGATGAATGACCTGTCTGGGCTTCGCCTGGGGGCATCACGGCGGCCCTCCCCTTCTCTCTCTCTTTCTCTCGGAATTCTTTCGAAAAAATTCATTTTGCCAAAATTGAGAGGTAAATGCCGAATGTTCTGCACAATACCTCACAGATAAGGTGCTTTTTACACGTACTGCTTCTGACCTTGTCTGGGCGTCTACCGTCGCAGGAGAGATTGAAGAAGGTGGGCGTCATCCATTTGGGAGGAATTGGCTTGACATCATTGGTTTTGCAAGGGGGGCGAATCAGATGCGAATCGTTTCATTATCTTCCTCATCATGCCAACGAAAAGCGGGTTTCACGCTTATCGAACTGCTCGTGGTCATTGCGATCATCGCCGTCTTGATTGCGTTGCTTTTGCCGGCAGTCCAGCAGGCCCGTGAAGCGGCACGTCGCTCGCAGTGCAAGAATAATCTCAAGCAGATCGGGTTGGCGCTGCATGGCTATCATGAGAGTCATAAGATTTTCCCTCCTGGTGGCATTAATGGCGTGAACAGCGTCTCTGGATGTGCACAATCGGACAAATATCGTGGATATGGCTGGCCTGAACTCAACGAAGATACCTTGCTGAATTATAATGCTCACCTGATGCTGCTGCCTTATCTCGATCAGTCCACAATCTATAACGGTATCGATTTCAAATTTCCGATCTCCCGTTTCAGCAATAAATCTAGCGGCTGCGGAATTCCTCGTGGAGATCAGGAGATTATCAAGGGTGTGATCCTCCCCGTTTTTGGGTGTCCCTCCGATTTTGACCAGTTCAAACCAGTTGTTTATGCCGGCAAGGCCAACGGTGGGAAAGAAATTGACCGGCTCCAGCCGACCAGCTATGTCGCTTCATCAGGGATGAAGGCCGCAAATGATATTGGTCTGCTCTGGGAGTTGCGGGCAGGTTACAGCCCAAAACCGAAAGGGGCGTTCGGGATGAACGGAGCTGCGAGAATCCGGGATATTACTGACGGGCTAAGCGGAACGATTTTATTTGCGGAAAAGCCTGTTCGAACGGAATACCCTCAAGGTGGTACAATCGCATTCTGGGGGACGTTTTCAGGTGTCTATTTCGCTGATTTATTGAATTCGATCAACTCCAGCGTCATCGGTAAGGACGGAGCCGAATATCCAATGAACGGCGCAGTGGGAAGTTATCACGTCGGAGGAGCACACCTGCTCATGGGGGATGGCCGAGTGGTTTTTGCCAGTGAGAACATGCACCTGCAGACGCTGCAGGGACTCAGCACGATTAATAATAACGAAGTGGTCGGCGAGTTCTGATTTTCATTCGAATTCTGGAAAGGAGGATCTGTGTTACAGATGCGCTCCATCAAGTTTTTTATTGCCGTGATCGGGGTCTTATTGGTTTGTTCAGGTTGCTCGTCTCGACGCGACGGGAGTCCGGAAGTCGCGAAGGTGACAGGGAGCGTCACATTAGATGGAACGCCTGTCACAGATGCGATTGTCCGGTTCGAGACAATCGCGTCTGGGCTGCAGGCCAATGGAATGACCGACGACGAGGGAACCTTCCGGATGATGTACAAACGTGGCATTCCGGGCGCTCCGGTCGGCGAACATTATGTCACGATTTCTTCGGGAGAAGGGGAAAAAGTTCCTGCCATCTATTCCGAACGGGAAAAGTCCGGCCTGACGGCTGTTGTCACTGCGAAAGGCCCGAATCACTTTCAATTTGACCTGAAAGCGAGTGCGTCTCCTTGAGTGAATTCGTACCTTCTCGATCCATCTGCACGTTGTCCCGAATCACGACATTTCTTGTCGGAATTTTTGTGACGGCGCTTCCGTTTGAGGTTGCCAGTGCTGACTGGATCTCAACCATCACACCGTTCTTGCGCACACACTGTCTTGAGTGTCATTCGGGACCGACCAGCGAAGGCGGACTGGACCTGACAACGTTGTCCAGCGATCTCAGCGATGTCGGTGTTCTCCAGCGCTGGGTACGCATTCATGACCGTATTGCCAAAGGAGAGATGCCGCCGAAAGACTCCGCCAGACTTCCGACCACGGAAAAAGAAGCCTTGCTCTCTTCTTTGAGCGATATTTTGCGTCCGGCAGATGCCCCCCATCGGCAAACTTCCCCTCGACGGCTGAACCGGGTGGAGTACGAAAACACAATTTGCGATTTATTCCAGATTCGCATAGACCTGCAAAGCATGCTGCCTGAAGACCAACAGGTTCAAGGATTCGACACCGTTGGCGAAGGACTCGAAATCTCCTCGGAGCAGATCGAGGTCTATCTTCTGGCTGCTGATGCCGCAATCGACAAGGCACTGGGTCCTGCCCGCGCTCCCAAACCCGTCGACGTGACGAAACCGCTGGCACTTGACAAGTTTGCCAGCCGGGGCATTGGTGGCATCTTCAGAAAAACTGACGATAATGGAATTATTACGTTCAATCGTTATCGTGGCGGGCCGGTATTTCTGGAAGGCCAGTCAACTGGAGAAGGGACTTATCGTCTTCGTGTGAAAGCCAAACCGTTCGAAACGGACCTGCCAGTTATCATGGCGATTTATGCTGGTGACGTCATTGTCGGCCGACACCCGAAGCATCACGTCGGTTATTATGATATTCAACCGGGGAATGAATGGACGACAATTGAACTCGAAGATTATTTAACTCCCGGAAGCTGCTTTCAATTTACAGCCTATAATTTAAACACACCACTTACCGGTGCCAGGAAGATGATCGGCGGCGGAATGATTGTGGGAGAGGTGAGCGTCCAGGGTCCGCTGGAACCGTGGCCCCCCATCAGCCGCAGCCGGTTACTGGGCCATGTCGACCCGGACCATGGAACAGTGGACGATGCCCGTGATATCCTGACCCGGTTCCTGCCGCGTGCCTTTCGACGTCCCGTGAGCTCCGATGAAATCGAGTTTTACGTAAGTTTTGCGAAACAGACGTTGGATGCAGGGCGGCCTTTCCTGGATGCCTTGCGGGTTTCTCTGCAGGGCGTGCTTTCGTCTCCGGAATTTCTGTTTCTTCAGCTTCCGCTCGAAGCTGCTCCTGTTCCTCGATCAGAAGCTCAACAGTTCGCCCTGGCGTCACGTCTCTCCTATTTCTTATGGAGTTCTTCCCCTGATGAAGCTTTGTTTTCATTGGCTCAAAGCGGAGAACTGGCAAAGCCGGAGGTGCTGAAGCAGGAAACCGAACGCATGCTTCGCGATCCGAAATCAGAACGGTTTGTCGAGAACTTCACCGGCCAATGGCTCAAGCTGCGAAGTATCGACGAAACCGAACCGGACAAGCGACTTTTTCCTGAATTCGATGAATCGTTGCGATATGCAATGGTGGAAGAAAGTCGTCTCTTTTTCCGGGAGATGCTGGAACAGGATCGTCCAGTACAGGAGTTTGTCGATTCCGACTGGGCCATTCTCAATGAGCGGCTGGCGGATCATTACCAGATTGACGGGGTACACGGCCAGGCGTTTCGCCACGTCCTGTTGCCGAAAGGAAGCCTGCGAGGCGGCGTGATCACGCAGGCCAGCGTGTTGAAGGTCACTTCCAATGGGACGAATACATCTCCCGTGGTGCGGGGGAACTGGGTCTTAAATAATATTCTGGGCGAGAAGATTCCTCCTCCGCCACCGAATGTCGGCGCTATTGATCCAGATATCCGGGGAGCGACCACAATTCGTGAACAGCTGGACCTGCATCGCAACGTGGCCAGTTGCATGTCGTGCCACCAGCATCTTGATCCACCCGGGTTCGCACTCGAAGGCCTGGATCCCATTGGACTGTCCCGTGATTGGTATCGGGTTCTGGGAGGAGGAAAGCCGCTGAACTTGCGGCGTAATGGTCGCCGTGTGGAATATCAGCAAGGCCTTTCCGTGGATGACAGCGGTCACCTTCCGGATGGGCAGAATTTCAAGGGGATTGCCGAGTTCAAAAAGCTGTTATTGGAAAATCCATCGCAAGTGACACGGTGTTTGACAGACAAGCTTCTCATTTATTCCCTGGGGCGTGAACTGGGATTTTCGGATCGCGATGCGCGAGACGTTATTGTCTCGCGAGCAGGTCGACATCAGGACGGATTTCGGTCTCTCATCCACGAAGTCATACAAAGCGAATTATTTAGAGCGTATTAACCCCGCATCGACTGCGTTCCGCCACGCTGCGAGTTGCGTTTCACCATTCGAAACGCGGGCTGCGCGAGCCCAGGTTAGACATCAACAAAGAGGAGAAATTTAATGAAGTCTCTCGATCGACGCACGATGTTAAAAGGTGCTGGAATTGCCATTGGACTACCGTTGCTGGACGCCATGGTTCCTGCCCGGGGACGTGCCGCCGTCGCGGCAGAGCCTGGACGGCGTCTGGTCGCCATTGATCTCAGCTTTGGGTTACTGGCGGATAACCTCTTTCCAAAAACGGTGGGACCGAACTATGAACTGACGCCCTATCTGGAAGTCATCAAGGATTTTCGAAAGGATTTTACGATCATCTCTGGAGTCTCACATCCTGATGTGGATGGGGGACATCATGCTGCGAAATCCTTTCTCACCGCTGCTCCAAAACCGACGAGTTCCAGCTACAAAAATACGATTTCCCTGGATCAGCTGGCAGCAGAACAGATCGGGCAACAGACTCGATTCAGCTATCTGGCGCTGAGTACTTCATCGAACCGGGGGCTGTCCTATTCCAGAAACGGAGTTGAAATCCCGCCGGAGCATAAGCCGTCAAATCTGTTTGCCCGACTGTTCCTTGACGGCAAGCCAGACGAAAAGAAGCGACAACTTCAACGCCTTAAAGACCGGCAAAGTATTCTGGACGCGGTACGAAATCGTGCCCGTTCTCTGGAACGTCACGTCGGACCGGACGACCGCCGTCGACTCGACCAGTATTTCACCGCGGTCAGAGAAGCGGAACTCCGCTTTGCCAAGGCCCAGGAATGGGAACACCGGCCCAAACCGAAAGTGGATGCGAAGCCTCCCCAGGATATCAACGAATCTGCCGACGTCATCGGTCGAGCCCGACTGATGTATGACATGATTCATCTCGCACTTCAAACCGACTCCAGTCGCCTGATCACATTTTATAACGCCGGAGTGAATGCCGTTCCTCCCATTGCCGATGTTTCTCAGGATTATCATATGCTGTCGCATCATGGACGAGATGCCGAACGGCTGCGTCAATTAGAAATCGTGGAGCGTGAACAGATGAAAGCGCTTGGAGAGTTCCTGAGCAAACTTCGAGAGTCTCCCGAACAGGGTGGCACATTACTGGACCAGACCATGGTGTTCTTCAGTTCGGACCTTGGAAACGGCAATAGCCACGACAACTCCAATCTTCCGGTCATCCTCGCGGGGGGCGGTTTCCGACATGGTCAACACCTGGCCTTTGACCGAAAGAACAATTACCCGCTGCCTAATCTGTTCCTGTCGATGCTGCAGCAACTGGGATTGAACGCCGAGCGGTTTGCATCCAGTACGGGTACGATGGCCGGTCTGGAATTTTCCAATAACCTGGGCAGCTAGAGCAAGTTGCTCCGGCCTGGGCCCGCGCGTTTCACTCGATGAAAGATTGCTCGCCGCGTGGCGGAACGCGGCCATCGTACGAGTGGACACTCGCAGAGAGAGAGTCCAGCGATTTATCGTTTCGCTGCAGAGGACCGCGAAACGAGGAACATGGAATCTTGGCCAGACAGAAAATGTCCGGCCCACTTTTTTCAATGATCCAGAAGCTTCCGGTGACAAGGCATTAGCGAAATGTTTCGGGGGCTCTGACAGACAGCAGCAATACGTTGCCGCGACGGCTGACCCGGCAATGATATGTTTTGACGAGAATCGCAAACACCTGGGCGGGCTCTGCGTTCATGAATTCACCGGAATACTGTCGCCCCGACAGTTCCTCGTCCAGGATCACGGTGCAACCCTGGTACTCTGCCAACACTTTGAAGACCTTTTGCAGCTGGGAATCTTGAAATCGAAAGTTCCAGCGTTGCGGATCTTCACTTGCGATGATGGACATGGAGAGGTCCGTTGACAATTCCACGGGTGTTTTGTCCACAGGCGTTGTGACCACCGGTTCGATTTCCACTGGCGGTGTTGGCGTCCGAGAAGTAGAGACCACAGTGGAGGGGACAGGCTGAGTGCTGACTGCTGGAAATGGGGCGGGATTCGCTGTGGTCGGGACTTCCTGGACAGGTGTCAGCGGTTGCAAGACCGTTGGTGCAGCGGAATCGTGACGCGGGGCCAGGCTGGCGACTTTCATGGGCAAGTCGATTTGCTCAGGGTCGGGAACCGGAATATCCAACGGAGTCGCAGGTGTTTCGTTAGTTGGAACCGGAGTCGGTGTGACGGTCACGGCGGCTTTTTCGCGTTCGCTGAGCGATTTTGTCGGGAGCGGTCGATAGCCGAAGGATGCGGTTGGATCAGCACTTGCCACCTGTACAGGAAGTGTGGGGGTGCTGGACGGCATGGCAGAGGCCAGGGATGTTGACGGGGCCGGTTCAGGCGAACTGGAGGAAGCAACCTCCGTGCGTGCGGGAGGCTGCTGGTCCACCGCTGCTGTTGTTTCTTCGGCTGTCGTTTCTTCTTCCGGATGGTCGAGATCCACAATGTATGTTTCCTCGAAAGGAAACTCACTGGCTTCCCGGTGCCCGTTCAGCGCCAGCCGAATCCGCTTGGGATTTGGCACCAGCAGCATTACGGTCATCATGAAGGAGAGACCTAATGCCCAGAACGCGGTTCGGAAAGGGATCGACGACATGCGGAAAATCTGGCGTCTGGATGGGTTCGGAAGGGGAGCCAGGACGCAATGTCTTCAGGAGTTGCTTGGAAATCGTCCATGAAGCCAGAGCGCAAAAATATCTTTACACAGTACTGATGTACTGTTACTGCAGTGTCACAGCCTGGTTTGAGGTTGGCCGCCGAGAAACATTCTGTTGCCGGATTTAATGATGCGGCCTGCCCTCGCATTCAAAAGTGACAAAGCACTGCATCTGTTTATCGACCGTGAGAAATCAATTCTTCTCTGCAATCCGCAAAATCGGCAGATGTTCCTGGAGGTTCTTGGACCAGACTGCTCACGAGAGCTGCGAAAGAAACTCAGGCTGCCGACAAGACCCGTTCAAACGGTGAGAATTCTATTTCCGCGAGCAGATCAGGGTCGGTTTCAGAGGGAGAAAAAGAAAAAACGCGGCAAGGTCCCCTCGAAGCTTCCAGCTTCTCCTTGCCGCGTTTTAATTAGAGCAAATTATTCTGGTCAGGGCCCGCGCAGCACACGTTTTGCCTGTGAAATGCAACTCGCCGCGTGACGAAACACGGTCGATGCGGGGTGAATGTGATCTGGAGTAAGTTACTCTCGCCTGGGCCCGCGTAAATGCTTTGAACCAATTGTGATCCTATGCAACATCCCTGCCCTGGTAGAACACGGTCCAGAAGAGGCGAATGTACTCGAAATCACGCCCGCTCAGAGCTTTGGAGTGGGCTCACAATGGATGATGCGAAAACATAGGTTGCTGAGGAAAGCAGTCAAACGCAATCTGGGCAACTCCACAAATTAGAGCAAGTTGCTCTGGCCTGAGCCCCGCGCAGCGCGCGTTTCACTTGATAAAAGACTACTCGCCGCGTGGCGGAACGCGGCCAATGCGGGAGTAATGCGCTCTCGCCATTCAGAAACCTGAGGGATTCATAGAGATTCATCCGGAATAACGGAAAGGGGATAGGGAAGAGAGGAAAGAGAATTGGGAAAGACCGCATTGGGTGGTTTCCACTATTCGCTTTCCCCCGTCTCCTATCCCCTTTGTTTTCATCTGATCAGGAACGCCTGTCAGAAGACATCCATGGTGAAGTGATTCCCGGAGTGATAGGGCTTCTTGCTCGGGTAGAAGTTGTACCAGTCTGCGTTGTACACTGGGATTCTCTGCTGAGTGGAATACCGGTAGTACATGTGGTCATAACTTTCCGGCGTCTGCTGAAAGTTATGCGGGTAGTACACGTATGGATAGTAGTAGAATCGCTGCCAGTTTGTCGGCTGCCCCGGAGGCGCTGCTTCTGCCTGGCTGCAGGAAATCGCACCGCAGGCCATGATGGCCAAAACGCCGAAGCCGGCGATGAGTGTGCGTTTGAACATAAAAGACGCTCCTTGCCCCCGGATGTGGGGGTCAGCCTGTTGGTCACTGGCACCAGAAGAGATGAGGTGGACATTCCACTGATTTTTCGGCTAAAAGGCTTCTGTACATCAGGAATTTTCAGGAGAATCCATGCAACCGGCAAAGTTGATCGAGTTGGTGAAGCAGGGCATTTGGGCGAAACTGGTGGGCACATCGCCATGGGAACTATTCAGCAAACCGCTTTCAGCACAACGAGTTCTGCATTGTTGCTGGACCTGGATGGCGATGGTTCTGTGGTTGGGATGCCTGGGAGGAGAGCCTTCCTGTGCTGTGGCAGACTCCCCGGCTGGAAAACTTGAAAATCGCGTTCGCAGTCACATCGAATATCTGGCCAGTCCTGAATTACGGGGACGCTCCGGTCCGGCCAAAACCAAAGCACGTGATTATCTGGTGCGCGAGTTCATTCGCGTTGGTGCTCAACCATTTTTCAATGGGGAATGGGTTCAGCCTGTGCCTGGGCAGATGGGACTTTCGGGCGAAGTTGGTCCCGCAGGGGAAAACGTGGGGGCATGTGTGCGTGGGACCGATCCCGGGTTGCGAGATGAATGGATCGTCATCAATGCCCATTACGATCATCTGGGAAAATTGAAGGGCCAGATCTATCCCGGAGCAGATGACAATGCTTCGGGAGTGGCAATGCTGCTGGAAGTGGCCCGGCAGATCTCAGCACAACCGTTAAAACGCAGCGTGGCGTTTGTGGCCTTTGATTTCGAAGAATCTTTGCTCTGGGGGTCGCGATGGTTTATCGGACATCCCCCCATTCCGATTGAAAACATCAAGCTCTGCATTACAGCAGACATGATCGGGCGTTCTCTGGGAGGGCTGGGATTGCCCACGGTTTTTGTGTTGGGAGCAGAACATTCCGATACGGTGCGCACGTCACTTTCAGAGACTCCGGTCCCACACGAATTGGAGATCGCGCAATTGGGGGCGGATATGATTGGCACCCGCAGCGATTATGGTTCCTTCCGCGATCAGGAGATTCCCTTCCTGTTCTTTTCAACAGGGGAACATCCGGATTATCACCGTCCGACAGACACCCCGGACCGGATCGATTACCCCAAAGCAACCCGCATTATCGAATTCATAACAAATCTGGTGCGGAGGCTGGGGAATACGCCGGAGGAACTGAAATGGCAGATTCCCGTCTATCAGAAACTTGAAGAAGCGCGCGCCGTGAATCGCGTGACCGAGCAATTGATGCTGGCTGACGAACAAGGAAAAATCAAGCTTTCTGCCACTCAGCGATTCTTTGTTTCACAGGTGAAATCCAAGACCGCCTATATGGTCAAACGGGAAAAGGTCTCGGATGAAGAACGCAAATGGGTCGCTCGCACTGCTCAGCTCCTGCTGATTTCCGTCTTTTAGAGCAAGTTGCTCTGGCCTGGGCCCGCGCAGCGCGCGTTTCGATTGATGAAACGCAACTCGCCGCGTGGCGGAACGCGGTCGATGCGGAGGTAATGCGCTCTAGAGCAAGTTGCTCTGGCCTGAGCCCGCGCAGCGCGTGTTTTGACTGATGAAACGCAACTCGCCGCGTGGCGGAACGCGGTCGATGCGGAGTTCATGCTGGGAGTCTGTCTGAGAACTCCTTCCCATCCCATTTAATCTGTTTGATTCACGAATGAGGTTCGTTCACTTCAAAATCATTCGCCAGAAAAAAGATGAAAACACAGAGGGACGGAGGACACA
>Ga0182738_1001794_pt1 | contig 26137 bp, 13 predicted proteins | sample eDN5th30CBELigMG_FD_128876 | JGI IMG/M metagenome (GOLD analysis project Ga0182738, IMG submission 128876) | Enriched Miracle-Growth compost microbial communities from Emeryville, California, USA - eDNA 5th pass 30_C BE-Lig MG (version 2)... ...
GATATTATGAGAACAAAAATCAGATGATAAATTTGATTTCTCTTCAATCGATAAACTGGGCAAATAGGCTGTCCTTTTTGGGCGACACATAAATCAGGCAAGAGGATTTATTGAAGATGTTTAATTCACTTTCTCGACCATTTTCTTCATCCCAAAACATCAGTTTTCATGTTCATTGCCCATATTGCTCAAGAATGAAAATCGCAAGAAGATCTCACTGAAACATCAGGAGAGAAAAAGTTTATGATTGACTAGAACGCGAAATTTCATTAAACTAAAATTACTCAGCTGTAACGGAATTATATTTGCCACTTTTCTCTCCTGGACTGCTGCTTTATCGAATTTTATTACCCATGATTTCCTTTTTTGAATTTTCTTGCGAGGTTTCCTTTCAAAAAGAGACTTCGCTGAGATTTTTTTGTTTTCAGACTTTCCCAGTCCAAACATTCCTGATCTCGGGAACTCTCTCCTTTCTCTCTAAGATTTTGAAATGAGAAAAAAGATTATCTCTCCATAAACATTGAAGAAAGAAATTTTCACACGGACTTCGAATTCTGTGGTTCTCTTCGTCACTATGCCAAAAAAAAATCATCATAAAAATTCATAGATTTTTCTGAGTTTATTGAAATAAAACTGAATATTATAAAAACCTTCAGTAATTACTGGCTAAGGTAATTCTTGCTCCACTTTCTCGCAACCCTGGAGCTTCAGGCCCCTCCCAGCTCCCTAAGAGAACTCTCATAGTGTTTAATTTTATCAATTTTCTTAAAGATTATAACAAAAAAATCCAAAGAAAATTTTAATGTTCATGAATCACTCTTACGCCTTTGAAAATTTGAAATGATTCTTATGTGTCTCAGTGATGAATCTTTATTTCTGGCAACTCATGAATTTTCGATCATTCAAGCATCCTTCTTTGAAAAATCTCTCATCAACTCACTTCGTTCATGGAAAACCTCACGACAATCTATTTCACTTTGAAAATACCAAAAAAAACTCATTTTTTTTATCAGTCTTTAATTCAGCTTCGCCTGAATTTTTATTTATTCGCTTACAATCCGATATAATCCGTCTTATCCTCCATCCATTCACTGTATTTAAGGGGAGGTCAAACTTCGGTGATTCAAAAAATAGATGAAAAAATTCTTTAAAAAGTTTTTCAAAACTCAAATGGCTGAATCAAACCTCACTCATCCCACTTATAAATTCGTTGAAGAAAAGGACGCTGATGCTATTGCTTGGGCCTTTGTTGATAAAGAAAATATGAAAAGAATTCTTTTCAAGTTCCCTGAACTCAAACCAAATGAAATCAGAGTGAAAATTACTTATACTGGTCTCTGTCAAGGTGACGCCCAATCTGTTAGAGGAGAATGGGGTAGCTGCAACTATCCTATTGCCCCCGGCCACGAGATCGTTGGTAGAGTTACCCACATTGGATCTGAAGTCAAGGACTTCAAAATTGGTGATAAAGTTGGTCAGGGTTTTCAAAGAGATAGTTGCAAAACATGCGAGTACTGTACTTCCAATAAGGAACAAATTTGCAAAAACAATAATGATCAAAACTATACCAAGGGTTATAAGTACTGGGGAGGCTTTGCGACCGCAATCCAGAATCCTCATGACTTTTTCTTCAAAATCCCTGATTCTCTTCCTGAAGAACGAGTCCCCCCTCTTTTCTGTGCTGGTGTCACGACTTACAATCCTATTGCTAGATATGCCAAGAAAGGCGATAATGTTGCTATTCTTGGTATTGGTGGCCTCGGACATCTGGCTGTCCAATACGCTAAGGCCTGGGAATGCAACGTCACTGCATTCACTTCCACCAAGGATAAGGAAGAATTTATAAAGAAGCTCGGTGCTAATCAAGTTGTTCTCAATAATCCGGAAACGCTTAAAACAGAAGCTGGTAAATTCCAACTTGTCATCAACACCTTACCTGCTGGCGACAATTTGACCTCTTTGGTTAGCTTGACTAAACCTTTGGGTACTTTTGTCCAAATTGGCCTTCCTGATTTTGCAACCCCTATGAAATTTAATCCTGCCCCTCTGATCTTTGGCCATATCAATTTCACTGGTACTATGGTTGGTTCAAGACAAGATATCAGAGATATGCTTGAATTCTCTGCCAAGCATAATATTACTCCCTTGTGTGAACAATTCGACTTCGAAGAGTTCCCCAATGCTTATGATACTCTCTTACATGGTAGACCTAAGTTTAGATGTGTTGTTAATGCCACTCATGCTGGTTTGAAGCATTCTCATATGAATAATTAAATAGAATGTAATGGAAATTTCGACATATAAAAATAGAAATTTTGGCTCTCTGGGAATTTGAAATTTTCTAGCAAAAGAGTTAAAAACGAAAAAATTAGTTTTTCAGTCAGATATCATTGCTCCAAATTTTCTGATTCATCAATCAACTTTTTGACTCATTAAACTCAACTCTAAGTTTTCGAAAAAACAATTTCTACCTCTTCAAAATATTCTTCTTCTCGAACTCGAGAGAGAGAGAGATAGACAGGCAGTCTATGATATTCTATTTGACTCTTTTAGGCAAAATTTGTTCGAAAAAGAACAAGGCAAGTGAGCGTTTGAATAATTTATTCTCATTAAACGCATGAATTTTCAGCAAACTACTATTACTTTTGGCAAAAAATAAAGACTCCTTTATATTCTTTCAATCTCTTAAGATGACAAAAATAGTTCTCAATATGTCAGAAATTAATATAAAAGGACTAATTGAAATTTTCAAATTCTAGAAGCTGATTTGTCTCTTTATTTAATAGGCTCCTTTATAGAAACACTGAAAAAAGGAACAGGGCTTTCCGTTGGAGACTCTGTTTTCTCCATCTCTGTCAGATTCCCTCCTCAATTTATTAACCTCCTTTTTTATTTACTCAAAGTTCAATCAACTCTTTGGCATTCGTTATACTGTTTAATTTGCCTCCAACTTAATTATATAAATTGGAGGCCCTTATTATTTTTTGTTCTAAGAAACTTCTGCCTTCCACTTCTTCTTCATCTCAAGTATTAAAGTCTCGTTCAAAATAAAACCATTAAAATTGCCTATGTAATATTATCACTTTTTGAACTTAGTCCTGAGGTTTTCTTGAGCTTTTTTATTCAAATATATTAAGGAGCCATTCTCACAGAAATTCATCAAGAAAATGACTTTCTGGCCCTCAGAATGAGTGAATAATTTCTCCTAAATTGGCTCCAATTACCCTAAGCTGTTAAAAAACAGACTTGTTTAATAGAAAAACTTGGCTTTTACCGCTTTTATTTCCACATTTTGTGATTGATAAATCATGTTAACAGCAAATTTTATCTACATTAAAAAATAAAAAATCACTCACTATCCGGTCTAAATCTGTCTCTTATTATGATTCAAAACCAACAGGTCCCTCAGACTGACCACTCTTATCCTTCTACCAGCGATTCCTCGCTCAAATCGACCCCTATCTTGAAACAAATATCCGATCTCCAAAGCAAAATTTGTCAAGAACATTTTTCCCATTCAAAAATCTCTCAAGCCATAAATTCATCTTTGGACCCAGCCACATCCACCAAAGTCCTTGGTGTTACTTGTCTCTTTCTCTCAAGTCTCCATTTCAAATCCGAGACTCAAATAAAATTGGGAGCTTTCAAGCTTATCTGGATTCTAAGCTTATTTTTCTATAATTATAGCTTCCCTCCCAAGACTGCTCAAAGTCTTCAAAAACAACTCTCTATCTTCTTTGTCTTGAGGCTTCTCAGCTCCTCAATCATATATTCACTTGTCTCTGGAAACCAACTCACTTTTCAACAACATCTTCAAAGTCAAGAAAACGATATTCTAATCAATGTTCTCTTGACAATCTTATTGGCAATTGCTCAAAAACAGTCTTTGGCTTTCTTAAAAAATTGCGTCTATATTCAATTCTCTGGATATCTTGCTGTCTCTGTCTTTCTTCAAATTTGGTTCAGAAAATTTGAGTATACTGTCTTTCTTCAACAAATTCTATGGTTTTTGTCCATTTCTCTCTTTTATGAGTTTGTTGACAAACGCTCAAATTCTGAAACCACAAAACAACTTGTCCAAGAAGATCTTTCTCAAGAATTCAATGATATTAAGCAAAAAATTGTTGAACAAGAACAATCCTATTCAAATTTTTCCTTGAGCAAATCGATAATCGAAGGCCTTGCTATGAAGATTAAATATTTGAAATTTAATCTTCTTCAAAAGGAAAATGACAAGCCTTTTCCAGAAGCTGTTAACCGCCCTATCTTCTCCAACACCCGCAGAAGGACTTACATGGGCCCTTATCCTGGGCCTGTTTCTCCTCATCCTGAAAAAAGAAATCACGAACCATCTGTAATTCATACTTTTCAAGTAATTCTCTAACAATTCTTTTAGTTCCCAGATACACCTTTATCAGGTTATAAACTGTCATCTTCATCATCGTCAAGGGTTCTTGGAAATAATAATGCTCCTATTATTCCTCTTGTCAAGAATGACGTTACAGGAGCTCAATGGAAAATGGCTGCTGAAGACTGTGACAACATTTTGAAATTACTCTCCACATCCTCAAAATCACAACCTCAACAAGTTTCCCTAAAATCAAAAGGAAAATCACCACTCTCATCCTCTCTCAAATCATTTGTAATTTTCCTTTTTTACTCCCAAAATTCATTTTCCAAAGGAAATCAACCACAATTTTAATGCCTGGAATAATTACTTGGAAGAAAATATTTGTAATTGGAATTTTGATACTTTGAAGTTTAAAGAAATGACCAACGGTAATCACATGGTTCATTTCGGCAACGGAATTATGAAGAAATTCGACATCTTCCAAACCTTGAATACCACTCCAACTATTGCTAACAGCTTCTTAAACGATGTCTCAGATGGTTATCTCCCAAATCCTTACCATAACTCAATTCATGGTGCTGATGTCTGCAATGCAGTCAGCTACTTCTTGGCTCAACCTGAATTTGGTGGCAAATTTAGCCAACTAGAAATTGCTTGCACTGTCATTAGTGCTCTTGTACATGATATTGGTCATCCTGGTTTAAATAATGCCTTTTTGATGGCCACCATGTCAACTAAAGCTTTACTTTGTAAAAATATTTCAGAAATCATTTGAAACTAATTTCACCTACTAAGATAATGATCAAAGTGTTTTGGAGAACTTCCATACGGCTTCTTTTTACAAGATTCTTCAAAAGTCATCATCCAACATTCTCCAAAACTTGAACGAAAAAGACTCCAAATATTTCAGAAAGCTTTCCATTTCCCTCATCTTGGATACTGGTATTTGAATTTTATCGCTTCTCAGAATTCTAATTAATAAAAAAATTAGATCTTTCTAAGCATGTCACAATCGTCAATAAATTCAAAACTATTTCAGAACCACTTCAACTCACTGAAGAAAGTGATCGATTCTTATCCTTATCTGTTGCTCTTAAATGTGCTGATGTGAGTCATGGAGCCAAAGAACTTGGACTCCATAAAAAATGGAGTAGAAGAATTATCGAAGAATTCTACAATCAAGTATTTTTTTTATTTTTCAAATAATCTTAAGAAAATTTCAGGGTGATCAAGAAAGAAAGCTTAATATTCCAGTCACTCCAACATGTGATAGAACTGGAAATATCTCCAAGGTAACCTAAATTTCTCTTCAATAGTAATTGAACCCTATAGGGTCAAACTGGATTTTTGAACTTCATTGTCGTCCCATTATTTGAAGCATTCGATCAAAAATTCTTCACGTAGGATTCGAAATCATTTTTTTTTATCTCATCACTCCATCATAGTGAGGAAATGAAGAAGACTGTCACCCAGCAAATCCAAAAGAATCTTCAATATTGGCAAACTGAAATCCCCCATGAAGTACTACCTATTAATTAACTTCTCTCCTAATCTCATATAGGAAAAGGGAAAAAGCAATTTTATGGAAGAAACTAGCAAGGTTTTAAAAGACATTGCTAATGAATCTGCTGAAAAATCAAGACAGAATCAATTAGAAATAACCCTCTAATTAATTCCTCTTTGATGTCTTTCTTTGAGAGTCCCTAGTCTGTAAAAAATTTGTCTCTAAAATCTTAAAATATTATCTTGTTTGTTTTGTCTGACTGTCTATCTGTCTGATTGTCTCTTTATAAAATAAATTTTGTCATTGCTCTCTCATCTGTTTGTCTAAATTTGAAAAAGCATTTTGAAAATAAAAAGTTCTTCTTTATTATAAAAAATACAAATACAAGTAAATACAATCTCACACACAGGAATATTTGTTTCTCTTTTTGGATTACTTTTTACGGTGCTCGAGTTTCGTAACCAAAGATTCAAGGTACATAAATTGAAGATTTATCTCTCTGATGTTTGTATTATATATCTCCAATACTTGTCTGAATTTATCTTCTTGATCCAAATACTCTGTTGTCTGTCCCGCAAAATCAATCTCAATTGGCTCAAGAGTTTCCAATTTCTTCTCAACCTCTGTAATTGGTGGGAAATCCAAATACTTAGTCAATCCCTTCACTTTCTCCAAATTTTTCAAGGTATTATCTATTTCCTCTTCGTACATTGATAATAATCTTCCTTTTTCATCGATTGTCAATAAAAATGTTGGGTCTTTCTGAACTTGCTCCAAAAATTCTCTTTGTGTCTCATCTTTTAAATCAGTTATACATTCCCAAATCTCCACCCCACTTACATTTTTTGAGCTTGCTTTGAACGTTCTTTTTAGTTCCTTCTTTTAAATTAGTATTGAGTCTTTCTTCAAGAGCAGAAATTTGTTGAGAAAGTGAACGTTCATGAATCACATCAACAACAGTCTCTGGATTCACTCCAAATAATTTTTCTAATTGAACAACTCTTTGTTCAAGTGCTTCCAAAGTTTGATCGTTCATTGTAAGATATAAAATATTTTTTAATACTCTCTATTATTATTTGATTAAATTCAGAGGGAAATTTTTTTTGTGAGATTCTTTCTCTTAAATATTTGATACTAATTTAGAATATTAAACTCGCAATCATCAAGGACATATATCGTATCATATCATATTATCTTCACTTATTCAGATTTTATCAACGATAAGTTTAGTTCCTCGAGGGACTTTTTTAGCAAAGCTGAGGAACTTTCTTACCACTGTATCTATACTAGCAAATCCGCCGCTGGGATCTTTTTCATACAACATAATATCCAAGAAGTTTTGGGTGAGTCTATTATTCAATATCAAGAAATCCTCTACTGCATTCACATCTTTCATCATATTAAACATCATTATTTCTCTTGGCATATGCAACACCAAATCTGTCTGAGAAATATGCGAGGCTTTATCAAAACTACAGCTCATTGATTGCTTCAATTTCTCCTTGTTATTTGCCACCAATTCGAATATCATCTCCTTATTATCCTTACCTCTCAATATTCCTGCGTCCAATGACTGGGTTCTGATAATCAGCAAAGGCATATTCACACTCTTTCCTTTCATTTCCTCATATACACTCTCGAGATCAGGATCCAATAAAATACAAACCCCGTTAATTCTCTTGTCCGCCATAGCGGTATAAGCAGCGGCTGCGCCTCCAAATGATTGACCCACAACGGAAACTCTCGTTAAATCAAGCTCGGTTCCGCTATTATCAAAGAAATCTTGAATATTATCCGGGTTGGAAATATAATCCAAAACTCTCAATATAGCTTCCTTTCGCTTTTTCACTTGAACAAATCTGAATGCATTCAGTTCTTTTGTGCTATATCCAGTTGGCAAATCGATGCTTTCTTCGTGATCCACTGAAAATACTATATATCCGTTGCTGGCCCATTCTCGCGCGAATGTTGTGTATAAATTTCTATTGCATGCCATACCATGGGAGACCAGAATCACAGGGAATTTTTTGCCATGAGTCAAATGTTCTTTTGAAATAATTGGGCTCTCAAATTGCACAGGAAGCTGTACATAGTTCAAGAAACTTAACCCAAGATGGAAAATCCAACTGGGAAGTTTGCTCCCAGAAAATTTGAGATAACGATGGAATCGTAACCAGGCTCTTTTACTTGGCACGTAATTCACAGGATCCGTTAATGTTGTTGTGGGGTAATATACTGAACATTCAGTGTTATTTCTGAGCTTCAATAGTTTAAATCCCGCAAAGAATAATCCCATTGTATCTGGAAAACGATACATTGGGAAATAAAGGACAGAAACTACTGAGAGAGCGATGAGAGCTAGGCGGATAAAGAAAATTTGAGTGAGCGCAAAGATGGCTTGTGATGCAAGAAACAGGAAAATATTGAGTCTGAAACCTTCTTGGAAATGCTTGACAATAAGGATGATTCCAAAAAACATTAGAGAACTTTGCAGTGAAAACTTCTCAGGCCATAAGGTTTGGATTCCAAAATAGATGATAAGAATCCACTCAAACGTAAGGATTTTTCGCTTGAGCATAATTGCAAAATTAATAAAATATTTTTTTAGTCAAACTCTTACAGAGAATTACTAATTAATTCGAAATAATTTTAAGTCGATTACAACATATTACAGATTTCATATTACGACAACTTTTTCTCATGATTATTATGTTTTTTTCTGCATCTTTAAATTCTACGTCATAATAAAACCAAATACGTTCATTTTGAATTTTGAAATAAATAATGACAGAATCACTTGTACTGTCAAAATTTGAGTTTTAAGGAGATGCTGGAAGCTAGAAAGGGAATCGGAACTTTTTTCTGGTCATAGGTATAATATTTTAAGGTTTTAGTGATTTGGCAATGGGACTGAGAAATATCTTTATACAGAAAAATCCCTCAATTTGATCAATAGTTTAATATAATAAATTTCAAAGAGGGGGAAGAAAAATGTCAATCGGCATTCGTTATCTTGATCTTGCAAAAATCTATCCTCTCTCATCTCGTTATTCACTGATTTAGAGATATTTATTCCAACAACCAAAAAATTTACTTTTTTTAGTACTGCTACTATATCAAGGGAAAAAACACGTCATAAAAAATTTGAAAAAAAAATTAACTTCTTCTCTCTTCAATCAAGCCATTTTCTTTCCAAATCAGAATCTGATCAAATGAAAAAGTTCATCCTTTGAACACGAGAAAAAATGTTTTATAATCAATTTCTATATAAATTAAATAAATTTCAGAACGAAGGTTATAAGTTAAATAAATATGAAGCTGGAGCTTAAGCAACAATAAAAATCTGCCTGGAGTGGAATGATATGATTCCTCTATATAAAAAGACTATTATTATGATTTTATTCTGAATATTATTGTCAAAATATTATCATTTTCAAAGCTTTTGAAATAAAGTGAACTCATTTTCCAAAGGCATAATGAGCTTTCTGGAAAAAAATTATTCACTTTTTCTAAAATTGAACTTCATCTCAAGTGATGGATTCATCAGGGCTGCCAAATAATTATCTTCTTCGCTATCCATACCAGCACATCGGCCCCCAAAACACATCCTGTCTGACGGACAGCATCGAACTTCTCCAGAACAACAAACTCCATTAGCATAAGGACAGCAAGAATAGCCTCCATTACTCAGAGCACAACAAGTTTCATGACTCTCGCAATATGAAGAGCTTGTCCCGCATCTTATCGAGCAAAAAACTGAGCCGGCAATGAGTGCAAAGATAATGGCTGTTTTTATCATGCCTCAAAAAGGAGCAGTATATTTAGTTATTTAGGGAATTAGGGAATTAAAATTAATTTCTTGAGCTCAAGTTTAGATTTGAGAATCAATAAAAAACACTTAATTACATTAAAATTCAAGATGAGCAAGCCTGTTGAAAACTTCTTCGAATCCACCGATTTCCAATATGATCACAGAGATCATGTCACCCTCACCACTGCTTTCAGAGAACTTAAAGAAGACGCTGAAAGAGGATACACTTACGGATTGTTGACTTGGGCTGGTTCTTATTTCCTTTTTGACAGAACTTTCAGATGGGCCAGAAGCACTAAAACCGTCGCCTCCTTCGTTTTGGGTGTCACCGCCTACAACTTGTACACTCACAAGAGTCGTGCTTATTATGATCATCTTTCTCAAAATTTCAACAGAAAAACCTCTCTTCAATTGAACTCCATGATGCATTAAAGTGTATAAAAGTTTATCCGCAACTCTATACTCACATGCAATAGCTATTCATATTCTCATCCTTTATGACTTATATGAATAGTCAAGAAAATTTATAAGCTCAAATCTCCCGGATTTTTGAAATTTTTTGAGACCTCATTATTTATTTAGGCAACAACAAGGTTACCAGATACGAATTTTTGTCATGAATGGAGAAAGCAGAGATTATCTCGAACAGGAATGGGGAGAAGAATTCTAGGGGCTTCTGCTGCTTCAAAATAAATCATTCACTCAAAAAAATATCTTTGACGATAATTGGCAAATTGAAATGAGAATAGATTGGTTGATTGATCCAGAAAAAATTCGAATTTCATTTTTTCTTGCTTTTTACCATCTGCATCCACAAAGTCCTTGGAAAAAATTTTCGAATCAAACTCTTCTTGACGCAACATTATTCTTTCAGAACCTTTTCTCCATAAAAATTTTTATTCCTTTTCAAAGCCTCTTTTTCTACCTTAAATCATTCGATTAAAATCAAAGTCTTTTTTTGAATCTCCAAATTAGATCTCTCCTTAATCAGAAATTTTTCTCGACCTTCTCCAACTTGTAAAAAATTCCTTAAAAATAAATGAAATATTTTTGTTATTTAAAAGCAGAAAAAAATATCTGAGAAAGTGAAAAACAAGTTCTTTAATTGTCAAGAGGAAAAAATATCCAAAGGTCATTCCAAGATGAAAATATATATCAATTTCAATTAGACCTGGGTCAGGGCTTCTCAAAGTGCCTCTTTCGACTGACTTTGGCACATTTTCAGATTCGCTCCTTCTATCTTTTGACAAAATCATCCAACAAATTCGTCAGACTTGACCCCTTGCTTGAGAAAGAATTCAAAAGAAAATTTTTCTCGAAAATATTTTTTTAGCGTTTTGTCAAAATTTTTGTTAGGGAAAACTTCCGATGAAAATTTTTTAGAATGAAACTCTTTTCAAAATCTTAGAGGCTTCTTGACAATTAGAATATCATATTTTTATGCCTCAACCTTCGAGAGTTCTCAAATCTTAATCCAAAATACTTAGGACTTATTAAACTGTCTCTGTATAAGAGGTTATTATGTCTGACTTTTTTTGAAAGAACGTCCCCTAATGTCTCAAATTCATAAGGAAGGGTGAGAAGCCCTGATCTGCGTTGATTCATTCTTATCTCAAGGATTTCTCAAGCTTAGAACAATAGAATATTTATTTTCAGAGTTTTTCTCCCATTTTTATTTTCATGGTTGGAATCTACAATGAAGGATTCTGATCCTAACAACCAAGCAAGGAATCAACAATATCTATTTTTCAGTATTTGAATGACCTTCCCCTGGTTCAAAAGTTTATTTTATTTTTTTATCTGATCAGCAAAAAATTCAAGTTTAATATCATCAAAATCCCTTTTTAATAATTCATTTTTTCTGATTACAAAAAACCAAAATACCAGCATTAAGTTTTTAATCTTTTCACCAAAACTATTAATTTTACACGCTAACAACTTTACACTATCATCAAATTATAATAAATACTCTTCCTTAATCTTGAAATTTATAAACTAACTTTAAGAAATTCCTTTTTATACACATGAATACAGCTCATAAAACTGATAAAGAAAAAGAGGAATTCTTTGATTCTGAACAAGAACTTGATGAGAAAATCACCACTCTTGCAGAATGGATTAAAGCAAGCAAACACTTTGTTGCCTTCACTGGAGCTGGAATTAGCACGGGAGCAGGAATTCCAGATTTTCGTAGTGGAGTAAATACCGTTTTACCAACTGGACCTGGAGCTTGGGAAAAGGCTGCCACTAAATCCAATGCAAAACCAAAACTTTATCAACCCATTATCTCCGCTGTGCCTACAGCATGCCATATGTCTCTTGTTAAACTCTTAGAAACTGGCCATCTAAAATATTTAATCAGCCAAAATGTCGATGGTTTACACAGAAAAAGTGGTATTCCTGCTAAAAGTTTAGCAGAATTACACGGCAATTGTAACTTGGAAATTTGCAAGAATGAAAAATGCAAAAAGCAATACCTCAGAGATTATGAAATACATGGTTATAGCGCAAGAGATCATCGCACTGGAAATAAATGTGAAAATTGCGGAAAAGAACTCTATGACAATATTATTAATTTCGGAGAAAATCTTCCTGAAAAAGAACTCCTGAATGGTTTTGATCATTCTGCCAAAGCAGATTTATGCCTTGTCCTTGGATCATCATTGAGAGTAACCCCAGCGGCTCATATGCCTCGGGAAACAGTGAGAAATGGAGGCAAGCTTGTGATTGTCAACCTCCAAGCGACACCATTAGATGATGGAGCTCTGCGTATCAATGGCCTTATTGATGATATTATGGTGAGATTAATGAAGAAATTGGATCTCACTATCCCTCAGTTTACTTTAAAAAGAAGGGTTTCGATCAGGAAATATGACACAGAATCTTCAATGAAAAAATCTTCCAGTAAGAAAATTGGACTCAAAATTCAAGGCGTTGATGAGGAAGGGTCTCCTTACTCATTATTCAAATCGGTAGATGTTTTATTCCCTGAAAGTAAAAAACCTGCCACTTTCACAAAGGAGCCAATTGAGGCATATTCGAGCAAAGTGGATATGAGCAAAGGAGAAGTAAAAATTACAATGGAATTTCAAGGACACTATGGAGAAGAGAATTTTGTCCTGTCAGTTCCTCTTGAGGGATTGAAACTTGGTGAACCAATCTATTACTTTATTGAATATGATATTTGGTCAAGAGAATGGATTAGTTGGAAACAAATTTTTGTTGAATGAAAATTGATTGATGTTGATTGACACTTAATTGTTTATATAAGCTGGCTAACTAGTTGCAAAAATAAACACATAGGGATATATATGTTTAATTGAATCCTATTGTGAAAAAAAAATTCTCATTGAGGTTTACAATTCTCCTAGGATATCTTATCCTTGCCTTTTGCTTATTTTTGATAGTTTTAGAACCCTATATATCCATCGGTGAAGTGCAAATTCGCCAAGACAAAAACTCTAGCGACCTTCTAGAAAGCTCGTTTTTTTACTCAAAACGCTAGTTTTTTTTTCAATATGCTTTTTATCCATCGATAAAGTGCCAGAAATAAAGTTTCCTGTCTCTTCTTAAACATGTTGCAATTTCCAAGCAGTTTCAAAAGAGAACTAGCTCAGAATAGAATGGAGAAAAAATGAAACTGACAATATTCTTGATTATAACTATTTTCCCGCTGTCAACAAAAACTCTCTTTTCTTATAGCTTTTCATAAAAAGCTCTTTTTTGGGGCTGGCACAATCAAATTCCAAAGATTCAACGAAACAAGATAAGCAAAGTCAGAGAGGGTGTCTAAATAGTGAAAACGCCCAAGACATGATACTTTTGATAATATCCATTTAACGCTGTATCATTAACCAAACTCGTGCCTGTGAATGGATAATTTAATAATTTAATTTGAAGAAAAGCCGTTTCATTTTTTTTTTCCCTAATAAGTTTTATCACATCTTTCTTTGATATCAACTATCCCTCTCCTTCAATTACAGGTTTAAAAACTATCAACATGTTCAATCCCTTATCTATTCTTAGCAAGGTCCCTTAAAGGATGTAAAGATCATATTTTTCACTTGACCGGTTTTTGGATCTCGTTTAAAATCCGATGACTAACCATAAAAGAATTTGATCGGACAGATTAAGGAGAGGGCCTGAAAATTTGTAAACAAGCCTGTTTTATTAAATTCCAAATCCCTACCATTAATCTTTGATACCTAATAATTTGTTCAATTAAGCATTGGAAAGCAGTTTGAAAATCCTTTTAGGCCCTTATTTCCGGAAGACTAAAATATAGGGTCTCCTGAAAACTTATTTCCCCATCTAAAATCACACGTCCAAACACTCACCTAACTCTAATTCAACAATCCTTCTCCACTTTTTTATTTACTTCTTCTCTCTTCAAGTTGAGAATTCTTCAATTCTATTTTTCTATTTTTGAAAGGTTTTTTTTGTTGTCTTTTCTTGAAGTTACCAAAAAATCTTAAACCCAGCTATTCGAGTCTTTCTTTTTTTTAACACTCAATAAACAGCGTTGCTTTTGGGTGTGATCTAAAATTAGAGACCTTTCTATCAACAAGTATGTTACAGAATTAATCAGGTTTTATTAAAAAAATATTCTTGGTAAGGGATCTCTTGAACAAACATTTAACTCATATCCGGAGTTTAACTCTAATATAATTCAAAACATAATTCTCTCAAGCTAAGAATCAATCCATGGCTAACCCTGTCTGCTATGATGATATAGTTTACATTGACGTTGATGACAGCGTTCTTTTTTCCAACGGCTTTTTTGACCCGACTTTGCATTTCGTCTCAAAGCCCAACATCGGCCTTAAATCCTTCAAAAACGGCCTCTTCAAACTCTATCCCAATCTTTCTTACAAAGATATCAGTCAAGTTGACCAACTCAAGGATCAACTTGACCTCCTCAAGTCCCTGAATCCCCAAGAAGAAGTTGCTTTCAAGGAACTGAACAAAGATCTTGATGATGAACAAAAAGCCCTTGAAGAAAGAGACACCAAACTTGAACTCCTCAATGACAAGATCCTTGCTGAATTCAAAGGACACCCTATCAGATATGGACAAAAGATCCAACTCTATCATATTGAAAGTGAATCCTTTGTTCGCCCTGGCAAACCTGTTGACGATGATGACATGTCATCCACCTATTTTGAGCTCACCAAACAGGGAAACAAAAATATTTACTTCAAGTTCGTTCCTATGGTTGGCTTCATCCAAGAAGGAGATATTGTCGAGTACAATATCCCCCTTAAAGTCGTCTCCATCAAATTGGATCAGCCCATTATGAAGAGCGTTGAAGTTGATTTCGACGACAGCCAGATCAAGCTCAATGATGCTTCCAATATGATCCTCAATAACGCTGACAACTTCCCTCCTGTCCAACCCAGAAGACAAGAGCCCTTGTTCCAACAAGATAGAGTCTTTAGAATTAGCAGTAAACCATCTGAGGAAGCCAAGAACGGTTACATCAGAAAGTTTATTCCTTCTATTGACCAAGATGAACTCAATAAAAAGAGAACCCTTGTCAACGGTGATTATATCAGAATTTCGAATGATAAAGTATATCTTACTGTCTTCCAGGGAAGGAATGAAGACACTATTTGCTTCCAAAATTATAGCGATTCGCGCTTAAAGTATAGTAGTCTCTATACCTTATTCCAAGTCATTGAAACTCAAGAGGATTCCGCTTTATTACCAAGAGGAAATCTCCTCAAATATACTGAAGGAAAAAAATATATCTTGAGGCATGTTGCCTCCGGTAAAGTCTTGGGTGCTGACGAATTTGGAAATCTAAGACTTTATGACAAGGATAATGTACAAGCAGGTGTTGAAACTGTCTCTCTTGTCCTCAAGAATAAATCCAAAGATACCTCCAAAACCACTTATATCGACAAAAACTCCATTATGATCATCAACTTCTTCTCAGCAAACGGCAAAGAAGAAGGAACTCTCACTATTGGTGCGCCTCAAAAATTACCTTCCGGAAACCTGGACACCAATACTGCATGGTTCTATGGTTTTGGCTTAACTGACAATTATTTGAATAAAACTCTCAGAACTGAAAGATTCAACCCCGAAATCAAGAAGAACTACACTGATGATAGAGCTTCATACCTCAAATTCACCAAATTGACCTCTGACGAAATCGCCGCTACCTTCCTTGTCGAATCTATTGCTAATCGATTCGCCTCATTCTTGGATTATTTGGATAAATTCATCAGAGGAGAAAATCAATCCATTAGAGAATTCAACAAGAAAGTCTCCAAATTAGTCAGGTGCTGTCAAGGCTTCGAAAAAGAAATGTATGAAACTCCTTATACCAACCAAAATAAAGATACTCTTGTTCCTGACGCTCAAATCCAAACTCTTGTCAGAGAATTCAGAATCTATGATATGATCTACAGAATTTTCTTCCACATTGCCAGAGACGACGCCTTGTTACAAAAGGCCAAGCTTGTCAAAGACGCGCGCCCAAGTACTCCCAATAGCAGCAATGATAAAAAGAGAGGAAGACCAGGACGCTTCGAAGACCATAAAGCCGTTCAAGGTTTCGATTTTGCTAAAATTCTCAACTTGTTCACTATCTGCAAAAAAATTTTATCCGTTTCTTACAAGAAAAATCCCACCAACCGTTACTACTGCTCTCAATTTATCAGAGTTCCTATCAACGCCATCTTTGGAGCTGATCAAGGTCTCTTTTCTTTAGCTGATTACAGTGAAAGATTGGGCATGAAAGAAGTCATGCTTGAAATCAGCAAAAAAGGTCTTTGGGATGAAGATCTTGATGCACTTGGCCAACTCAATTATTACCAAGATGATCTCTTCACAATGGCTGAAACTCAAGAATCCTTCCACACTGTTTACTTAAGACTCCTTGAGCATGTCAGTTTGAGTAAGGCTCCAAATCTCACAAATCATCTCAGAAACAACTTCGTTCATGATTTCCTCCGCAGAGACGGCGCCCTCGAACATATCTTCCCAAGAATTTTCATAGAAAGAGATAAAATCTTTCTTGAATTCAAAAGAAAGATCCATCCTCAGAACAATTTCCAAATTGCTCTTGAAGAACTTGATGAAAGAACACTCAGTGAGCCTATCAAGGGCAATGCTTCTGATGATAGAATCAGACAAGCTACCAGCTATTTAATCGCCGCTCTTGATCTTCTAGGGTCTATCGCTCTTGTCCACTCTCCTAATTTTACTCTTGAAGTCGTTAAATATTATCGATATGACACTATTATCAAGGCAATCAACTCAGTGAAGACCTCCGCTAATCATACTGGAATTAGACAAAATTTCAGCGAAATAATGACCAGAGTTCACCAAAACTTCTTCTCTCTTCCCTTCACCAAAGTGCCTAATCGTTTACAAATCCTCAATGAAGACGCTACCATGCAAAAAACCGTCAAGGATATCAACTCATTCATTAAAAATGCCGTCAACACAAATCTCTCGACTGTTGAAACCAATCACATCAAAAAGAAAGATGTCCTCAATATTACAGATCAGCTCAAAACTGCTCTCACTTCTGATGCTGATATTGCTGAAGTCATCAGCTTATTGAGAAACAACCTCACAATCGCCCATCGAAAAGAATGCCAAAGCACTCTTGAAGAAGTCAAAAAAATCTTTGAAACCAATGTCGACATTAGCTTCGAATTCCTTCAAGAATCTCACCGCGTCATTCTTCGCCTTATCAGAGAAGCTTACGACGCTCACGATCCTTCCTTGTACGAATTCATCGAGGAAGCTCTTGAAGTCTTTTCTCTTGTTGAAGAAAATAAAATTCAATATGTTGCTATTGATGTTATTAACACCCTCAAATATCAAAATAAGCTCAAGGGATCCTTTAACAGATCCGATTCTGACGATAGCCACATGAGTTCCAAAGAACGCAGAGGAAGCGCGACCGTCTCTCCTCTTGGAGCAAACTCCAAAGAAACACTCCTGAAGCCATCACAAGCCAAAATCTTACCTAGCAATCTTTCCCATAAAGAGCTGAGCACTAAATATGGCCTTGACGGTACTGTTGCTCCAAGTGCTATTGAAAGTGCCTCCAGGGGATGGAAATCAGGAGAAAAACTCATGAACGCTTCAAAATTTGAATTTAACAAGATTGTCGAAATTGAAAATTCTTATAAGGAAGCTGGATCTGGCACTATCGTCGACACTTTCCTTGATATCGCTTTGATTGGTCAAGATATCTTGCTCACCCAAGTTATCCATCAATTAAAGAGAATTTCTTCCTTTGAAAGTCTTTTATATAGTGAACTCAACAGAGTCACCATTATTCACAGTGCTCCTGTTTTGAGGCAGACTGCTGATCTTATTGAAGTCACTTTCCGCTTGAACGAAATCTCTCGTGAAATCACTTTCAGGGACGAACACAAGATTGATGTTGACTACGCCACTATGAACAGAATCCTCGAAGAAATTCTCGAACTGGTCTGGAAAACATTCTTTGCCATCTATGATCCTGTCAGACACTTTAAAAACCCTGACCCAAGCAAAGATCAAGAAAAGAGATTCAAATTAGCTTTCCTTGAAGGCATGAAAGACCCCTACAGTATTCTCTTTAAGCTTAATCCTCAAGCCATCAACAGACCTTTCCAAAAGATCTTTAGCATCCTGAGTACCCACAAAGCTCTCCTCAAGACTCTTGACTGGGTTGCTGAAAAGAAAAAGGCCGATACTGATCTTCAGCACATTTATGCCTGCAGACTTATTGTTCTGACTTTGAATGCCTTCTTGAACCAAAACCGCGAAAATCAAGACGTTTGCTCCAAATCTAACGAATTTATCAAGCTATTTTATAATCAACACATTCTTTCTCAATCTGCTGATCTCTTGCTAACCTTCGCTGAAATGATGAGAAACAACAAAAGGCTCTTGAAACTTCCTTTCAAATATCTCTACGACATCACTTCTTCCACCGTCATTGGCACCCTATATAGAACAATCAATGACTATGAAAATAACAGTTATCTCGCTGCTGCTATTGAAGGATATGATGTCCTCTTCAAATGTGGAATCCCCCGTGACTTCTTCGACCCCCTTACCGATCTCAAAAGCAAATGGAACGCCATTGCTACTGGTGAGTTCCCATCTTTAAATGTTGCTTCTTCCACGGAGAGTCCTGCAAAACTCCCATTCAGTTATTACTCCATCAGAGAAACTATGGAATCAACCTTCAAACTCATTCCAGATTTCGCTTCTAAAGGAGAAATGTCGGAACTTCAAAATTTCTTGTCATTTAACGAATGGCTTCATCTGTTGAGCAATGAAAACTTCCTCATGCAATACGAGTTGAGAAACTTCATCACCAAGTGTATCAGCGAGTTCTACTTCAAAAACGGCAAAAAGGCCACCTTCAGCCAAACCTTGGAAGAAACTTCTGCTGTCTTCTCATGCTTAGTTCACGATCTTCTCGCCTTTAGAACCTATGTTACCTTGAAAGAAAAGCAAAGCAGCGCAAAACTCCAAGAATTAAAAGATACTCCAAGCTTCATTACCGGCACTGAAACCTATGAAAATCTCAGTGCTATCCAAACCAAAAATAAAGACTTGGATTACTCTCAAAAACAACTCAGAATCTTCTTTGAAGATTTTACTCTCGAATCTCTTTTCTTTGAATACATTAATGAAGGCTGCTTGGATCTTCTCTTTAGCTTGATCTTGAATGAAGTCTCTCACTGCACAGAAACTGTCGGAAGAAAGAATGAATTCAAAACAATGATGAACTTCCTTCTTCAACTTCTTGATGAATTTATTACCTTTGAAGGAGACCAAGAACGTTTTCCTTACAGAAAGATTGAAGAATTCTTGAGCAGAGTTTCAGTCACCAAGGGTTATGAAAAGTATAAAGCCGAAGTCGTCACCTTAACCAACAAATTGTACGCAACCAAACCTGCAAAAGGAAGACACCTTGAAAAAATGGCCACCAAATTGGGCAGCAACGAAACAGCCATTGAAATCACTCCCTTAGATAGCTTCAATCATCATCTCCGCGAACTCCAAAAACAAAAAAATAAACTCAAGGAACAAAATATCCAAGCACTAGCTGACGACATCTCCAGACATAAAAACTCAAGTGGTATTATTAGTGCTCTGATGAATTACCTCAAGAAAAACCACAGCAAACTCCAATCCCCAGATCTCAGCTTCCTTCTTAAACTTTTAAGAAAGTATATTGAACGTGAACATGCCAATAATATCAATGATGACCCAATCTATAAATGGAAAGATGTCAATATTGGAGACTTGAAGAAAATTGAGAGAATTCAATCTCTTTACAGAGACTTGGGCCTCACAGAAATCTTGTATGATTTCTTGAATCCTGAAGATCCCAATGTCTACAGAGAATCCTTGTTGCTCTCATTGGCCTATATGTATGGCGGTAACAGATCAATTCAGGAAGAATATTTCCAGAATTTCATTGATGATGACGAAAACTCTGTCCTCAGCAGTATTGGTAAAAATCTGGATAATAGCTGGGCTCGCTTCAGAGAAAAAGAAGGTGAAAGAATTTATCACACTTACATCCAAGTCCAAAAGAACCTCTTTGAACACTATAAAGGAAGAAAAACTATTGAAAATATCTCTCACGATGAGCTTCCTCTCAGAGCTTTAGAGAGAGGTGTCCCCTCAAAATATAGAGCATACGTTGATGCTAATTCCGAAAACCAACTCTTCATGCTCACTCTCACATTCCTTCAGGCTATCTGCGAAGGACAATACACTGATATGCAACTTTTCCTCAAGGAACAAATCCACAATGGTCATGTCTATCCTCAACCCTATGATTTCATCGGATTCCTCAGACACTCCATCAACTCTTACCACAAAGTTCTCAACAAATATAACCTCAGTATTGGTCTCAAGATCCTCGAACTTATCAATGAACTTATCCAAGGAGAAGTCTGTGACAACATCTACTATTTCCTCAACAAAACATTCATTTATGATATGTGCAGAATTCTGACTGATTACAACTCTCGTTATCATACTCTTCCTAGAGGTTTCGGCTTGGATCCTTTCGATGAAGAATTCAGACTTTTAAAGAGTCGCGTTATCTTTGTGTTTAAAATCATGCTCGAAAATAGAGACCAACGCAACCTTGAGCTCTTGAGTAAGCATCTTGATACCAAAGGCCTCATGGAAACTTTTACTCACCTTATGGATCACTTCTTGACAAAGAACAATCTCAGAAACCAAGTCACTCATGCTAGCAACTTTATTCTTTCCCTCAAGAATGAAGATTTAAAGGATACTCTCGGAGATGCCATGAACATCTACATTATCTTCAGATATTTGTGGGAAGATACTATTGAGTTCAATGACAAAATGAGAGATCTGATCAGTGAAATGGAGAAAAAGCACCACGATATGCTCGGAAGAGTTATCTTTACTCTCTGCAAGAAACTCGTTAACAGTATCGAATTGGTCGCTGAAGACAAAGCTGAACCTTTGATGAGAGTTTGGTTCCCTGTTTTAACTGTTTGTAACTATCTCAGTGCAGACGTCAAGATGAATTTCGCCAACAATGTTGATAGAAGTAACTCTCAGACAAAAATCTCTGGTCTTATGGATGCCTCTGACGAATTCATTCCTTTAATGAATACTGATTATAAAGCTAGACACAGACTCTTTGGTTTCAACATGAAAAATAGTTATGACCTCATTCGCGCTCTAACCAACCTTATTGGACTTGCTGTCACGATTCTTAACATCGCCACCTATAAACTCGATTCAAATGATGATGAAGTCCAAAGTGATAGCAGTTCAACTGCCCAGAAAGCCATGAATATTGCCCAGATCGTCTTCGCTGGACTCCTTGTCTTCCTTTGGCTCTTGTTCTACAGCGCAAGACATCAAACTTTAACTTGGGATCGCTTTGTTAGTAACAATGTCAAAAACACCGGCTTCTTGCCTCCTACCATCAAGAACAAGCTCGATGAAGGTAACTACGATGAATTGGACGAAAGTGATTGCAGAATGATCATGCTTTTGAAGGGTCCAAACTCAGACGACTTTGCTGATATCAAGACTAATGCTCCTCAAGCCTACGCCTTGATTTCCTCCGAATTCAGATTCCTCAACACCTTCTTCCTCTTCAATTCCTTCTCCTTCATCTGGCACATTGCCTATGTCGGCATTTGTATTGGATCTCTCTTCCATCCTGTCGTCTGCGTTTTCCAAATCTTTGATATCGCCATTAGATCCGACACTATCAAGCAAATCGCTGCTTCCATCTCCAAAAATGCCAGTCAATTTATTTGGACTCTCTTCCTTCTCTTGGTCGTCAATGTTGTTTACTCCACCATCGGGTTCTTCTTCATGAACGATCAATTCCAAGCTGATGGTGACCCATTATGCCCCAATGCTTTCTCTTGCTTTATGAACACTCTCAATCTTGGTCTCAGAAGTGGTGGTGGTATTGCCGATGCTATTGGAACCATTAATTATAGCACAACTACTCACAATGGTGGGAAGTTCTTTGGAAGAGCTATCTTCGATCTCTCCTTCTTCATTATCATGATCATTCTCCTCTTGAATCTCATCTTCGGTATGATTATCGACGCTTTCGGAGACCTTAGAGATCAAAAGACAAGCAACGAAGAAGATGCCAAGAATGTCTGCTTCATCTGCGGTATCGAAAGATCAGAATTTGAAAGACACATCAACTTTGAAAATCACGTCCTCGACGAACATAACCTTTGGTCCTACATCTATTATCTTGTCTACTTGATTGACAGAGCAGAACATGCAAAAGTCGAAATGACTGATATCGAAAATATGGTCCTCAAGAAATATCATCAAAATGATTTTGGCTGGATCCCTGTTGGACAATCCCTGACCTTGACTGAAATATATGAAGAAGAAAAACTTAACAAAGAAAATGAACTTGATAAAGTCGCCAAGAAGGTTGATGCTGTCCAAAAAGGTATGGGCGAATTAGAAACTAGACTCGTCGCTAAAATTGAATATTTACTGACCTCTAAAAAATAAATACTCAGGTAATCTAAAGTTTTTTGTTATCCATTAAAGAAATACATATTATCTATATATGAGTCGAAAATTTAAATCTCTCTTTTTGATCAAAATTGCAATGTGAAACGTAAAATGTGAAAAAATACTTCTCGATAATTTCAATAAAATTTAGAAATCATTTTTTATACAAATGGAATAAAATAAAACACAAAGAAAATTTAAACATTCTCCCGAGACAAACAAATCCCTTCCTATTGGAAAGAATCCATAATATCGAGAATGAGACGATGGATATCATCCAAAGTTTTTTCAAACTGTTCATCATTTAAGGATTCATAGACAGGTTCGACATGGAGTTGATAATATCGGATTTGACCAATCAGAGCTTGCGGGGTGTCTGGCATATCCATAACGTGATTTAATAATTCTCGAAATCCTTCTAATCCCATCAGTTGAGTGCGTTTGCTAACAACGGCCAATTTTTTAAAGATACAAGGAAAAACTTCTGCATTAATAACTTTTTTGGCATGAGCAATCGTATTTCCCATGAGAGAATTTGCAACAATCCAGATCACTTCATTGACAATCCCTGATTCATCTTTTTGGATCATATTCACAAGCGTAGAGAGGAAGTTTGGCAAACTGAATGCAAAATTTATATGGTTTGGCGAAGTTGCAGCAATATTTGAAAAGAAAAAGCATGCCTCTCTTCTAATGACTGGCTTTTCGCTTGTGAGCAAAGAAGCAATGACAGGAAGAATATTCATATTTAAAAGCTTTTCTGTGACTTCATCATTTCCAGAAACCACATTTGACAGCGTTTTTAAAGCAGGAGTCACAACTGTGAGCCTTTCGATATTCGCAGTGATATGCCCAGCGACCTGGCTAATAATATTTTTATTCGTTAGTGCTCTGATAACATCCTCATTTATTTCCGTCAGATAAGCACAAGCCCACAAATTTTCAACCACAATATCATGATCCTGATCTTTCAGAGAATCTGCAAGATATGGAACACATTCCTCAACTTTTTTGAACGCTACTGCTGGTTTGTTCCTGCAAAGATTATTCACTAACCAAGCTAACGTTCTCCTTGTTTCAATCTTCATTGTCTCTCTCCTTTTGTAATAAATATCCAAGCATCTTTGAAGGCCTCCTTTATCAAGCAAAAAATCTCGAAATTTAGAAGACTCTCCTGCAATGTTGGCGAGTCCCCACAGCGCCTGACTGTAAATGCTTTCAGAACTATATGTGGCCCACTCCATAAAATACTCAATTGCCCCTTGCTGCACCATGTACAATGTTTCACTTGATTCTCCGGAAGCAATATTTGCCAAGGTCCAAAGAATATCCTGGAGGGTTGCTTCAGGAGCTTCATTCTCTTTATGCCATTTCATTAACACAGGAACCAGTTCTGCTTTTATAATCAGTTGTAAAGGTGGATCGATTTCAACAGATGAAGCTTTTCGAAGTTTGTTCAAAGTATCAAGTTGTTCTTTATAGGTGCCTCTTGTAATAACCTCCTTAAAATGTAGGAAATCCTCAAGCCGGAAATTTGCACCTGTTGTCACCATACCTCAAAAATACTTAGCGAAGAGTGAACTGATTTATTTATTTTATAAAACCTTCTTTATGAATAAAATTCTGTAACAAATTTTCTTGAAATTGAATTGGAGATCCTCACAATTCACATTACAGTATAAAATCTATCACTTTCGTCTCGATCTTTTCACCCTCCCTTTAAATATCCCAAATTTGATTGTAAAATGCCTTTTCTCTATTTGTAAAGAAATTTGGATGAGAATATTATCAAAATTATCATGCAAATTTTTTTCAGGGTCTGGAACTGTCCGTATTTTTATGGAATCTCCATATTTCTCAGATTTCGCTCGGGTTTTCCGTATTTTGCCTGGAGCCAAAAACATCCTGAGATTTTCTCAATCACAAAATTTTTTCAGTGGGAGAAAAAAAATTGAAAAAATCTTTTTGAGAAAAAATTCCAAAAAACTTTCTCGAACCAAAAATCTCCTCAAAAAAATTTCCAGCCCCCAAGAGTTTCTGAAAAATACTTCTTTTCAATGATTTCCAATAGATTAATCTTCGTGGGGGAATGATTTTTGACATTTTTCTCTCACCATATCTCTTGATACTTTTTCTCTTAAGATCTTATTGCAATTCAATATAAAGATCTAATGATATCTCATTTGACAACATTTTCATTGTTAAAGAGTTTCCAAGGAAAAAGGAGGCCTTTGAGAGGATCATTCCCAAAGCCGTCAAAATTCGAAATAAGAATAATAAAAAGAAACCCATCCTTGTTAATTTTCTGAAATATGCTACAGAAGATCAGAGATAATCAGCTGAGAGATTGAATATTTTACCATAAAACATTAAACTTACATTCTAGATCTACTATTTTCACTTTGAGGTTTATTTTTGACCAAAACATAAAAGATTTTCCAAAACTCCAGAAGGATCCTATGTATTTGATTCATATCTTATCTTGAAATCTAATCGTCGTGCATGTTCATGCGGACAATTTGGGTCTTCTATAAGTTTGGTCTTTCAAATGTCCCAGAGGCAAAAGGAGATTTCTCTCTCGTCTTCATGTGGTGTAAATATAGAAGAGCATTAACTCTACACTGTCATGTATTCTTAATGAGATACCGTAAAGTGCCGACAAATTTTGCTGCCCACTTCTTAATGGCACCATTTTCGAATTTTTTTTTTAAGGCACAAAGATTCGTTTTTTGCCCCCTTCTTCAACCTGAATATTGTCTTTTCCCCCTCATTTTCAGCCATAAAAACCTCCGAATCTCCTCAAAGTTACGCTTCTAAATAGAGACAAATCTTTCAAAAAGTTTCCTTTTAATTGGAACAAATATTAATATTTTGAGTAAAAATGGGACAAAAAAGAAAAGGTGGCAATAAGAAATGGAGAAATTTCATTTTTGAAATGGCAAAGCAAAATGATGATTTTTTGTTCCACGTTAACGCACTTTACGGCGCTTGACTTGATGCCTTTCAGATATTTATTAATAAAGTTAGCGGCAAAATTAAAATTTTAGAAATGCAAAAAGAGCCTTCTCAATTCTATATAAAAATATGGGCTCTTCTTGGGACCAGTGCCACCATCCTCCATGAGGAGCTCGCCACAGTTTATGGAGCTCAAGGCCTCTTGTATTCAACCGTCCCCACTGTTCTACTGTAAATCTTTATGGTTTCCATCCCCCTTATAAAATTTTTATGGAGTAAGTCTTGAAACTCCTCTATAATTTTTCCTTTGAAGCCAAAAGGACGAAAATCAGGATTGTGAAAGACCATCACCCTTAGAAAATATAGAAGGAAATTCTTTCTCTCTCTCTCTCTCTCTCTCTCTCTCTCTCTCTTAATTATTTTCAAAATCAAATCAATATTCTCATTCTCTCAATTAAAGTTATTTTCTTTTATTTTATAGTTTAAGTCTCAA
>Ga0182738_1001795_pt1 | contig 26132 bp, 22 predicted proteins | sample eDN5th30CBELigMG_FD_128876 | JGI IMG/M metagenome (GOLD analysis project Ga0182738, IMG submission 128876) | Enriched Miracle-Growth compost microbial communities from Emeryville, California, USA - eDNA 5th pass 30_C BE-Lig MG (version 2)... ...
CGGTGGCCGACTGCCGGCGCGACGTGCGCGAGAAATATGGCCTGGCCGACGATGTGAAACTGTGCGTCGGCGTGGAGAGGCTCGACTACACCAAGGGTATCCTTGATCGCCTGCACGCGCTGGAAGACCTGTTCGAACGGCATCCCGAGTGGATCGGCAGGCTCACCTTGCTGCAGGTCGCCGCGCCGAGCCGGGGCACGCTGCCCGCCTATCGTCAGTTATACGAGGAATGTCATCGCTACGCGGATGAACTCAATCGCCGTTTCGGCCGTAACGGCTCCAAGCCGGTGCTGATGGTGGCCGAGCATCATTCGCAGCGTCAGGTCTACGAAGTCTATCGCGCGGCGGACCTGTGTCTCGTCACCAGTCTGCACGACGGCATGAACCTCGTCGCCAAGGAATTCGTCGCGGCCCGCGACGACGAACGGGGCGTGCTTTTGCTGTCGACGTTCGCGGGGGCGTCCAAGGAGCTTCTGGAGGCGCTGATCGTCAATCCCTACGACGTGAGGATGATGGCGGATGCGCTCCAGCAGGCGTTGACGATGCCCGAGGATGAGCAGCGAAGCCGCATGCGGCGCATGCGCGAGATAGTGCGCGACAACAACGTCTATCGCTGGGCTGGCTCGATGCTTCTCGATGCCGCCCGCCTGCGCAAGCGTGGCGAGATGGAGCGCGCGACGGCGCATGGCGGTCCGCCCGCCGGCAACGGCAACCTGCTCACCATGATCCGTCGCGGCCGGGTGGCGGCACTGTGAGCGGCATGGCTCTATCGCCGCCGCCCGATCTCGACGGGCCGAACTGGGCGCTGTTTCTCGACATCGATGGCACCCTCGTGGAACATGCTCCGCATCCGGATGCGGTGGTGGTCGACGCTGGCCTGCGCGATCTGCTTGCCGCGCTGCAGGATCGGCTCGACGGGGCGCTGGCCCTGGTGACGGGGCGTTCCGTGGCGGCGGCCGATCGGCTGTTCGCGCCGCTGGAACTGCGCGCGGCCGGGCTTTACGGGCTGGAGCACCGGCTGGAGCCGGACGGCCCGGTCGAGCCGGCAAAGGAGCCTGCCGACATCGCGGCATTGGCCGATGAGATCGAGGTCGAATTCGCCGGCCGTAACGTTCATGTCGAGCGCAAGGGCCCGATCCTGGCGATCCACACGCGCGCCGCCCCGGATCTTCTCGACCGGGCGATCCAGCTTGTCGAACAGGCCTTGACGCGGCTCCCGCCGAACTATCGCCTGCTGCCCGGCAACGCCGGTGTGGAATTGATGCCGCTGGAAGCGGTCAAGGGAGCCGCGATCCGGCGCTTCATGAGAATGGAGGATTTCCGCGGGCGTCGCCCGGTCTTCCTCGGCGACGATACCTCCGACGAAACCGGCTTCGAGGCGATCAACGAGGCGGACGGCATCTCGATACGGGTGAAGCCGAATGGCGCGACGCTGGCCGGCCATGCCCTCGCCGACGTCGCCGCCACGCTCGAATGGCTGCGGCGGCAGCGCCGCTGACTTTCCGTCTGTGCACGGACGGGAACACGGCGTATCCAAGGGATACGGCGACTCGGGCGACGGAGAAGAACTTCGATGACAGGCAGCACGGCCTTCCAGCAGAAATTCGGCTTTCGCCGCGACGAAGTCACCCTCGCCAACTGGCGCACGGCGCCGTTCAACCGCTGGGCTTTCCAGAACGTGGCCGAGATCGTGCCGAGCGTGGTCCAGACCTACGGGCAGGCTCAAGACGAGGCGCCTGCGGACCCGGCCGGCATTCTCGACAGGAAGGTGGCGTCGCTGGATGGAACGCCGACCGTGCGGGCGTTTCTCGAACGCACGCACAGCGATGCGCTGGCTGTCATGCGGCGCGGCGAGTTCGTTGCTGACTGGCAGGCTGCGCATACGCGCTTCGGCGCACCGCATCTCGCCTTCTCGATCAGCAAGTCGCTGACGGCCATCGTCGCCGGCATCCTCGAAAGCGACGGGCTGCTCGATCCTGAAGCGCCGGTAGTGACCTACGTGCCGGAGGCGGCAAACTCCGCCTATGGCGATGCCACGGTGCGCCATGTGCTGGACATGACCGTCAGCCTCGATTTCGAGGAGGCCTATCTGGACCCCGAAAGCGTGTTCGCCCGCTATCGCCAGGCGATGCTGTGGAACCCTGGCGGGAACGGGGAAAGCCTGCTTGACCTCCTGTGCGATCTCAAGCGGTTGCCTGGCCCGCATGGCGAGGTCTTCCGCTATCGCTCGCCCAACTCGGACATGCTGGGCGTCATCGTCGAACGGGCGTCCGGGCAACGGGTATGCGACCTCATGCGGGAACGCCTGTGGGGACCCCTCGGCATTCGCGGCACGGTGGCCGTCACGGTGGATCGCCAGGGCTATGCGCGCACCGCCGGCGGCGTGTCGATCAGTCCGCGCGATCTTGCCCGCGTCGGCGAGATGATGCGGCAGGGCGGCGTCGCCGGCGGCAAGCGCATCGTCGCCGAAAGCTGGATTCGCGACACGACAACCACCGGCAGCCGCGATGCCTGGCTGGTCGGCGATTTCGTCAACCTCCTGCCCGAAGGACGCTACCGCAACAAATGGTATCAGAGCGGCAAGGGCTGGTTCTGCGGCATCGGTATCCACGGCCAATGGGTGGTGGTCGATCCGGCGACCGAGACCGTCGTTGTCAAGATGGCCTCGCAGCCGGAACCGGTCGACGATGATATGGACCGCGAAAACGTCGCCTTCTTCGAGTGGCTGTTCACGGCCGTCTGAGCACGATCAGCGCTTGCGCAAGCCGTCGACGAAGACGTCGACAAGGCGTAGCGCCGCCGGCTGCCAGTCCGCGGTGCCTTGCGAATAGAAGATGCCGAGAAGCGTGCGCAGCAGGTCTTCCGGCGTAATGTCGGCGCGCAGTTCGCCTGCGGCGACGCCCCGGCCGAGCAGCAAGCCTACGGCCTCGGTCAGGCGCTCGAAGGAATAGGCCTTGAGCTCCGAGGAACCGTGCGCGACCAGTTGCAGCCCCTGGATCATGCCTTTCTTGGCGGCGACCAGCCGCACGTTCGCGTGCAGCCATTGCCGCAGGGCCTCGACCGGATCGGGCTCGAAGGAAAGCAGGCCGGCAAGATCGGCAAGGTGATCGACCTCGTGCCGATATACGGCCTCGAACAGCGCCTCGCGCGTCGGGAAGTGGCGATAGAGAGTGCCGATGCCGACGCCCGCCCGGCGCGCCACCGCCTCCAGGCTCGCCTGCGGCCCGCCCGTGCTGAACACATGGGTCGCCGCTTCCAGCAAAAGCTCGCGATTGCGCAGCGAATCCGCGCGCGGCTTGCGCCTTGTCTTTACGGTTTCCTGTCCCATTTGTTCAGAACGTATTCTTTCCCTCTTGATAAACGGAGGCATCCTCCGTATAAATAACAGATACCGGGGAAACGCACAAAGGCACGCATTCCCGGCCAGGGCCGACGAACGTCCGCGTCAGTATTCTTCCCGCGCCCGCACCTCGTGCCGTCTTCCGGCGGCTTGGATTCATACACCATAGAAACTGAATGGAGTACAACATGGCTCTCTCCATCAGCCTTTCCGTCAATGGTCAGCCGCGTGATGTCGAACTCGACGATCCGCGCGTCACGCTGCTCGACCTGTTGCGGGAGCGGCTCGTTCTGGCCGGCGCCAAGAAAGGGTGCGACCGCGGCCAGTGCGGCGCCTGCACCGTGCTTGTCGACGGACGGCGCATCAATTCCTGCCTGGTTCTGGCCGCCAGCCTCGATGGCGCCGAGGTCACCACCATCGAGGGTCTGGCCGACGGCGACACGCTGCACCCGGTACAGGCCGCCTTCATCGCCCATGACGGCTTCCAGTGCGGCTATTGCACGCCGGGCCAGATCATGAGCGCCGTCGGCCTGATCGCCGAGGGGCATGCCGGCGACGATCCCGAGCGCATCCGCGAACTGATGAGCGGCAACATCTGCCGCTGCGCCGCCTACAAGGGCATCACCGAAGCCGTTCTCGATGCGCAGAATACGCTTGCCGGTGCGCAATCCAGCCGGAGGGACGCGGCATGAACCGCTTCGACTATATCCAGCCAACCAGCGTGGCCGAGGCCATTGCCGCCGTCTCCGAACCGGGATCTGTCTATCTCGGCGCCGGTACCAACCTGCTCGACCTGATGAAGATCGGCGTTTCGCGGCCGCAACGCGTCGTCGACATCACGCGTCTGCCCGGCCTCGACCGCATCGACTGGCTGCCGGGCGGCGGCGTGAGGATCGGCGCGTTGGTGCGCAATTCCGACCTCGCCTATGACGAACACTTTGCCAAAACCTTTCCGGCAGTTGCCGAGGCGTTGCTGTCCGGTGCGTCGGCGCAACTCCGTAATGCCGCGACCGTCGGCGGCAACCTGATGCAGCGTACGCGCTGCGCCTATTTCCAGGACCTTGCCAGCGCCTGCAACCGACGCGCGCCGGGCTCGGGCTGCGATGCGCTGGGCGGCGAGAACCGCCTGCATGCGGTGCTCGGCTGGAGCGGGCACTGCATCGCCACCCACCCGTCCGACTTCTGCGTTCCTCTGGTGGCGCTGGATGCGGTGGTCGAGGTGGAAGGTCCTCACGGGACCCGCGAGATCGCGCTGGATTCGCTGCATGCCCTACCAGGCTCTACGCCGGAACAGGAAAGCACATTGGCGGCCGGCGAATTGATCACAGCACTTCGGTTACCGGCGGAAGCTGCATCCTTCGCGGACAATGCCCGCTACCTGAAGCTGCGCGAGCGCACTTCCTACGCCTTTGCCGTCGTCTCGGCGGCGGCGGCGCTGGAGATGGAAGGCGACACAATCCGCACCGCCCGCATCGCACTCGGCGGCGTCGCCGCCAAGCCGTGGCGGGCCCGTGAGGCCGAAGCCTCACTGGCTGGCACGAAACCGACCGCCGAAGCTTTCGCCGGGGCGGCCGAACTGGCGCTCGCCGAGGCGCGGCCTTCGGGCGCCAATGCGTTCAAGATCGAACTGGCCCGCCGCATCGTCGCGCGCGCCTTGAATTTCGCGCTGGCAGGGACGCCGCAGGAAATGCCGGCGCTACCGGCCTCGCCCTTCTCCACCAATCCCGGAGCGTACCATGTCGCCTGAAAACGCTGCATCTTCCCTTCAGTACGGCCGGGCGGGTTCCAATGCCGGCCAGCCGCTGACGCGCCGTGACGGTCTGCTCAAGGTCACCGGCCGCGCCACCTATGCCGCAGACAATCATCCCGACGGTGTACTCTACGCCGTGGCCGTGGGCGCCGGCATCGCGCGCGGCCGGGTGACAAGCCTCGACGTGGCCGCGGCAAAAGCGCATCCCGGCGTCGTCGAGGTGCTGACGCCGGCCAACCGGCCGCCGCTGGCCCACGATCCCGACGAGAAGATGCCGCCCTTCGGCTTCCGCGTCGACGTGCTGCAGAACGACACCGTGCGCTACGTCAACCAGCCGATCGCCATGGTGGTCGCCGAGACGCTGGAAGCGGCGACGGAAGGGGCCGCCCTGCTCGATCCGCACTATGAGGTGGAAAGCGCCGCCGTCGACCTGGAAAGTGGCGAGCGCTTTGCCCCGGCTGCCGTCGGCGTCGGTGCGGCCGCCCGCACCGCCCATGGCGATGTCGAGGCCGGGCTTGCCGAAGCCGTCCGGGTTACCGAGGTCGACTATGAGACGCCCTCGCAGTACCACAACGCGATGGAACCGCACGCGGTCGTCGCCGAATGGGACGGCGACCGGGTGACGCTCGACATGCCCAATCAGGCGTTGGCGCTGAGCGCTGCGACCTATGGCGCCTATTTCGGCATTCCTGCCGAGAACGTGCTGATCCGCTCACCCTTCCTCGGTGGTGGTTTCGGCTCTAAGGCGATCCTCAACGGGCCGCAGATCCTCACCATCCTCGCCGCGCGCATGCTCGGCCGCCCTGTGAAGCTGGCGTTGCCGCGAAAGCAGATGTTCGGCCCGGTCGGTCATCGCGGCCGGACGTGGCAGAAACTGCGTATCGGCACCGACAGCGAGGGGCGGATGACCGCGCTGCACCATCATGCGCTCGCCGAGACGTCCACCTTCGACGACTTCATCGAACCATCCGCGAACATTGCCCTGCCGCTCTACGCGGCACCGGCCATCCTGGCCGAGCACGAGGGGTTGCGCCTCAACGTCGGCACGCCGGGGCCGATGCGCGCGCCGGGCGCGGCATCCGGGTCGGCGGCGCTGGAGGCGGCGATCGACGAGGCGGCAGAGGCCTGCGGCATGGACCCGCTCGCCTTCCGGCTTGCCAACTACGCCGAGACCGAGCCGGGAACCGGCAGGCCGTTTTCCTCCAAGACGCTGCGTGAATGTTACGCCGAAGGTGCAAGGCGCTTCGGCTGGTCCGGCCGTCCGCTGGAGCCGCGCCGCATGCGCGACGAGAACGGCTTCCTCGTCGGCTGGGGCATGGGCACGGCCGTTTTCCACTGCCCGCATTTCCCGGCCGAGGCACGCGCCACCTTGCGCGCCGACGGCACGGCGTTGGTGGAAACCGCCGGCGCCGACATGGGGCAGGGCGCCTGGACGGCGCTTGCCCAGATCGGCGCCGAGGCGCTCGGCCTCGATCCGAGCCAGGTCGAATTCCATTCGGGCCTGTCGAACCTTCCCGATGGCGGCGTGGCCGGCGGCTCCGGCCATACCGCCAGCGCCGGGCTTGCGCTCCACAAGGCCGGCGGGGACGCCATCGCCAGGCTGGCGGAACTCGCCACCGCCGATCCCGCGTCGCCGCTGTTCGGCGCAGGTAATATCGGCGTCGTGGCGCGGGAAGGCCAGTTGTATCGCCGCGATGACGAGACGCGCAGCGACAGCTATGCCGATATCCTGAAGCGCGCCGGCCGCGCGCAAATCGTCGGCACCGCCAAGGCGGCGCGCGACCCGGCGGTCGCCTCGGCCTATGCGATGTTCTCGCACGGGGCGGTGTTCGCCGAGGTGAAGGTCGATCCCGATCTTGGCCAGGTGCGGGCGACGCGGCTGGTCGGCGCCTTCGCCGCCGGACGCATAATCAATCCGCGCCTGGTGCAAAGCCAGTACTACGGCGGCATGATCTGGGGCGTCTCCTTCGCCCTGCACGAGGAGGCGGTCACCGATCGCCGCACCGGCCGCATCATGAACGCCGACCTTGCCGAATACCATGTGCCGGTCAATGCGGACGTGCCTTCGGTCGAGGCCATCCTGATCCCGGAGGAGGACGCCCACGTCAATCCGCTCGGCGTCAAGGGCGTCGGCGAGATCGGCATCACCGGCACGGTGGGGGCCGTCGCCAACGCCGTCTGGCACGCGACGGGGGTGCGCGTCCGCCGCTTTCCTGTCCGCATCGAAGACCTCGTTGCCGGCCGCGCGGCGGGCTGAGCAGTCGCATCAGGCTCCCTCTTCACAAGGGCTCCCGGCACCGCCGGGAGCCCTTTTTCACAGGTGGAATCATGATTGACAGTTTACCCGTCTCTTAATAAGTTCGGTAACAGAACGAATTAAAGAGGGCGCGGTGAACGACAGCCTGAGCATCTCCCGGAAGTTCTCGCAGCGCTCCGTCATGGAGGCCATCGTTCAGGGCGGTCCGATCTCGCGGGCGTCGATCGCCAAGCAGACCGGCCTGTCCAAGCAGACCATCTCCGAAATCGTGCGTACGCTCGAACAGGAGGGCTGGGTGCAGGAGACCGGCCGCACCAAGGGCCATGTGGGCCGCACCGCCGTGACCTACGAACTGGTCTATGATGCCGCCTATATCGTCGCCGTCGACCTTGGCGGCACCAAGGTAAGGGTGGCGATCACCGATCTCGCCTGCCAGATCTTCGGCGAAGAGATGGCGCCGACCGATCCGCGTGGCGGCCAGTTCGTCGTCGACCAGATTGTCTCGCTGGCCTTCCGGGCCGCCGAGGCGAAGGGGGTTTCCCGCGACAGGATCCGCCTTGCCGTGATCGGCGTGCCGGGAGCGCCCGACAGCCGCACCGGACGCGTGATGCTGGCGCCCAACATCGCCGGCTTCGACAGCATGGATGTCGCCGGTTCCCTCGCGCGGGCCTTCGGCTTCGACGTGATCCTGGAAAACGACGTCAACCTTTCGGTGATGGGCGAAAACTGGCTGGGCCAGGGACAGGGCATCGACGACCTCGCTTATGTCGCGCTCGGCACCGGCGTCGGTAGCGGCCTGATGGTCGGCGGCCACCTCGTTCGCGGCGCCATCAACGCGGCTGGCGAGATGGGGTTCCTGCCGCTGGGGGCCGACCCGTTCGAGCCGGAATCGCTGCGCTCCGGCGCCTTCGAGCGCGTCGTCGCCTCGCACGGCATCGTCGAGCGCTATGCCGCCCTGTCGGGCAACCGTCTCGGCGTTCCGGCCATCTTCGACAATGCCAATGCCGGCGAGGCGGCAGCAACCCAGGTCCTCGACGAGGTGGCGCGCCATCTGGCGCGCGCCATCGCCGCCATCGCGGCCATCGCCAACCCGCAGAAGATCATCCTCGGCGGCTCGATCGGGCTGCGCGCGGAGATGCTGGCCCGCGTCAAGGCGTTCCTGCCGCAATGCTTCCCCTATCCGGTCGACGTCGAAACCGGAACACTCGGCGCGCGCGCGGCCATCGTCGGCGCCGCCGCCATCGGGCTCGGCCAGTTGCACAACACCTTGTTCGGCGTCGATGCACCTGACGGCCGCATCTCGCTGCCGCCTGCCGATGTCGGCGCGTTGCGGGAGGCAGGATGATGCCGGCCCGCGACGATCTGATGCAGCGCCTGCGCAAGGCCCTCGACCGCGAGGACGCTCTCGCCCTTTGGCGTGGGGCGATCGGGCGCGAGAGCATCACCGGCAACGAGGCCAATTTCGTTGCCTATCTCGAACAGCAGATGCGGGCGCTCGACCTTGCCGGCCTGACGACGGCGGAATTTCTGCCGGGCCGGCCCAACATCTGGGCCGAACGCAAGGGCGCGGGTGGCGGAAAGCGCCTGCTGTTCATCGGCCACACCGATACCGTCCATGTCGATGGCTGGCGCGAGCACTGGACCGGAACCGAACGCGAGGACCCGTTCGCCGCGCCGATCGTCGACGGCGCGGTATGGGGGCGCGGAGCGGGCGACCTCAAGGGGGGCATCAGCGCCTCGCTGGCGGCCCTGAAGCTGCTCGACCGCGCCGGCATCCGGCTGGCCGGAGACGTCTCCTTCGCCTTCGTCGGCGACGAGGAAAGCGGCCAGCCCGGCACCGGCGTGTCGGCCGGGATCAAGCATTTAGTCGGCGCCATCGAGGCGAGCGAAGTCGCGAAGCCCGATTTCGCCGTCTATGTCGAGCCGACCCGGCTGGCCGTCTATCCCGCGCAGATCGGCTTCTTCATCACCGACATCACCATCACCGGCAAGTCGGCCTATTTCGGCGTGCCGGAACTGGGCAAGGACGCGCTGCGGGCTGCCCATGCGGCGATGACGGCGCTGTGGAGGCATTCCGATGAGGTGGCGGCGCGTGCCGACCACCCCCTTGTCGGGCGCGGCTTCCTGCTTGTCACCGGGCTTGCCGGCGGCGGCTACATCGCCGTGCCGGAGCGCTGCACGCTGTCGCTGATCCGCAAGCTGCTGCCCGGCGAATCGCTGGACGCGGCGGCGGCCGAAATCGAGAAGACGGTGCGCGAAGCGATCGCCGATCCGGAGATCAGGGTCGAGTTCGCCTATCCGGCCGGACGCGACCATCCGCTCGGCGGCACTGCTGCCGAGATCGATCGGGACGCAGCGGAAGTGCGCATGCTGTCGGCCAGGATGGGAGCGGCCATGACGGGGCGGGGCGCGATCGAAGGCGCGCCTTTCTGGTCGGAAACGCCCTTCTTCGTCAACCGCCTCGGCATACCGGCCGTCTATTGCGCGCCGGGCGATATCCGCAACTGCCACACCCACGACGAGCATGTGGACGTGGAGGAATACCTGGCCGGCATCGTCGGCTTCGCCGCCTTCATGGCCGACTATTGCGGCACCGTTGCATGAACCATCGACAGTCCAAGCGATCCAAGGGAGGAACCGCCATGTTATTCAAATCCATCCTGACCGCCGCGTTCGCGGCCGGTCTTTCACTGGCAGGCAGCACCGCCTTCGCACAGACGGTCGGCCCGTCCGGCGAGACCGCCACGCCGAGCGCCGAGGTCAAGCTGACTGATGCCGACATCGCCGCGCTGAAGGACAAGGGCTACAAGGCGGCGCTGCTGTGGCATACGTCGTCCGATTTCACCAACGCGGTTTCGGCCGGCGCCAAGGACGAATTCGCGCGGGCCGGCGTGACCATCGCCGTGACCACTGACGCCCAGTTCGACGCCGCACGCCAGCGCAGCGACATCGAGACGGCGCTGGCCGCCAAGCCGAACGTCATCCTTTCGCTGCCGCTCGATCCGGTGACCTCGGCCGAGGCGTTCCGCCAGGCGGTGAAGGACGGCACCAAGCTCGTCTTCCTGTCCAACGTGCCACAAGGCTACAAGCAGGGCACCGACTACGCCTCGATCGTCACCGATGATCTTTTCCAGATGGGCAAGCAGGCGGCCGATGCGCTGGCCAAGGCCATCGGCGGCAAGGGCACCGTCGGCTACATCTTCCACGACGCAAGCTACTACGTGACCAACCAGCGCGACCAGGCGTTCAAGTCCACCATCGAGAAGGACTATCCCGACATCAAGATCGTCGCCGAGCAGGGCATTTCCGATCCGGCGCGCGCCGAGGAACTGGCGAGCGCCATGCTGCTGCAGCATCCCGATTTCGACGGCATCTATGTGACCTGGGCGGAACCGGCGGACGGGGTCCTGTCGGCGCTGCGCGGAGCCGGCAACACCAAGACGAAGATCGTCACGCTGGATCTCGCCGAGCCGGTGGCGCTGGACATGGTCAAGGGCGGCAACGTCGCGGCCCTGGTCGCCGACAAGGCCTATGAACTCGGCCGCGCCATGGCGGCGGCCGGCATGAAGGCGCTGCTCGACCAGCCGACCCCTGCCTTCGTCGTCGCTCCCGCACTTACGGTGACGAAGGAAAACGTCGCCGAGGGCTGGAAGGAATCGCTCAATCGCGACGCGCCGCAGTCGGTGCTCGACGCCGCGAAGTAACGCAGCCACCCGGCGGCGGCCGTCGCCGCCGGGCCGATATCAGGTTGGAGGAAATCATGAGAACGATGTTGAAGAGCCTTGTCGCGCTGGCCAGCCTGACGGTGGCTACGGCTGCTTTCGCCGCCGACGGTGCGACGACCGGACCGCATGGCGAAACGCCGACACCCGCCGCCAGCCTGACGCTGACGCCGCAGCAGGAAGATGAGATCAAGGCCGGCAAGTTTACCGCCGCTCTCGTCTGGCATGAGATGAGCGAGTACACCAATGCCGTCAACAGCGGCGCCCATGACGAGTTCAAGCGCCTCGGCATCGAGGTCGTCGCGCAGACCGATGCCGGCTTCGACGCGGCGCGCCAGAAGTCGGACGTCGAGACGGTACTGGCCAAGAAGCCGTCCATCATCGTCTCGCTGCCGGTCGATCCGGCGACGGCAGCCGCCGTCTACGATCCGGCGCGTGCCGCCGGCGTCAAGCTCGCCTTCGTCGACAATTCGCCGGCCGGCTACGAGCAGGGCAAGGACTATGTGACGATCGTTTCGGACGACCTGTTCCAGATGGGCAACAAGGCTGCCGTCGCCATGGCCGACGCCCTCGGCAAGAAGGGCAAGGTCGGCTACATTTTCCACGACGCCGATTTCTACGTGACCAACCAGCGCGACGGTGCCTTCAAGAAGACCGTCGAGCAGGACTATCCGGACATGAAGATCGTCGCCGAGGCCGGCATGGCCGATCCCGCGCGCGCCGAGGAGATCGCGCAAGGCATGATCACCCAGCATCCGGATCTCGACGGCATCTACGTCACCTGGGCCGAACCGGCGCTCAGCGTGCTGTCGACCCTGCGCGCCGCTGGCAACAGCTATACCAGGATCGTGACGCTGGACCTCAACGAACCGGCGGCGCTCGATATGGTCAAGGGCGGCAACGTCGCTGCGCTCGTTGCCGACGAAGCCTACAATATCGGCGTCACGGTGGCGCGTGCGGCGGCCGGCTCGCTGGTGGGCCAAGAGGTGCAGCCGTTCCTGGTGGTCGATTCGCTCGCCGTCACCAAGGACAATGTCGCCGACGGCTGGAAGAAGTCGCTCAACAAGGATGTTCCCGCAACCGTCGCCGACGCGATGAAATAGTCAGCGGGGCCTTGCTGCCCCGCTCTCCTTCGGAGGAAGATCGATGCCCATCGCCAATACCGGCACCGCGGACCGGACGGGCGGTTTCGCCAGCCGCTTCAACCTGCAGCAATATGTCGTCTATCTCGGCTTCCTGGCGATCTTCCTTTTCTTCGCCGTGGTGCTGAGGGACAGCGGTTTCCTGACCGTCCGCAACCTGTCCAACATCGTGCTGCAGACGGCGCCGGCCACGATCATGGCGATCGGCCTGGTATTCGTGATGGCGGCGGGCGAGATCGACCTGTCGATCGGCTCGATCGTCGCGGTGGCGGCACTCGCCGCCGCGGTGACGATCAATGCCTACGGCCTGGCGCCCGGCGTGCTGGCCGGGCTCGGCGCCGGGCTACTCATCGGTTTCGTCAACGGAGCGCTCGTCGCCTATGTCAAGCTGCCGTCCTTCCTTGTGACGCTGGCGACGATGGGTCTGTTTGCCGGCGTGTCGCGCTCGATGACCAACCTGCGCTCCATCCCGGTGACGGATTCGACCTTCACCGGCTTCTTCGGCTCGGGTTCCCTCCTCGGCGTCCCCTCGCTGATCTGGTGGACCGTCATCGCCGTCGCCGTGGGCCATCTCGTCTTTCGCGAAAGCCGTTTCGGCGCGCATGTGCTGGCAACCGGCGACAATGCGCGCGCCGCCGCCGTTTCCGGCATCAGCGTGCCGCGCATCCGGCTGGCCGTGCTGACGATCAGCGGCGGTCTCGCGGGGCTGGCCGGCCTGCTCTATGCGGGTCGGCTGCAGGCGGCGAAATACACGCTGGGCGAGACGGACCTGATGACCGTCATCGCCGCCGTCATCGTCGGCGGCACGCTGCTCAACGGCGGCAAGGGCTCCATCGTCGGCGCGCTCGTCGGCTCGCTGATGATGGGCATGCTCAACAACGGCCTGATCCTGATGGGCCTTTCCGTTTCCGACCAGATGATCGTGCGCGGCCTCATCATCCTGGCGGCGGTCGCCGTCTCGCTGCGCGAAAAGAACCGCTGAGGAAGGTTTTCATGTTTCTCGATATCCTGCGCCGCCGCAACCCGGCCTTCGTCGAGGCGGCAATGGCCTTGCACCAGCAGGGCAGACTGCCGGCCAACGCCTATGTGATCGACCTCGATACGGTCGAGCGCAATGCCCGCGTCCTCAAGGAAGAGGCCGACCGTCATGGCCTCAAGGTGTTCGCCATGACCAAGCAGGTCGGGCGCTCGTCGTCCTTCTGCCAAGCACTCATGCGCGGCGGCATCGATCGTGCGGTGGCCGTCGACATGGCCTGCGCGCGCGCCACGCACAAGGCGGGCCTCAGGCTCGGCCATCTCGGTCATCTCCAGCAGGTGGCCCGGCACGAGGCGGCAGCCGCCGCCCAGGCCTTCCAGCCCGATTACTGGACCGTGTTCAACGAGACGAAGGCCGTGGAGGCTGGCGCTGGTGCAAAGGCAGCCGGCTATACGCAGGCCCTGCTCGCACGCATCCAGGCCGAAGGCGACACCTTCTATCGCGGCCATGAGGGCGGCTTTGCCGCCGACGATATCGCCGCCGTCGCCGACAGGCTGGACGCGGTGGACGGAGGCCGCTTCGCCGGCATCACGACGTTCCCGGCGCTGCTGTTCGATCACGAGAGCCGCAAGGTCAAGCCGACGCACAATCTCGCCACCCTGACGAAGGCCGCGGACGCTCTGGCGAAAGCCGGCCGCAAGGATGTCGAGATCAACGCGCCGGGCACCACCTCCAGCGTCATGCTGGCGGCGCTGGCCGAGGCCGGCGCGACTCAGTGCGAGCCAGGCAACGGCCTGCACGGCACCACCGCACTGCATGTCATGGAAGACCTGCCGGAACTGCCGGCGGTGCTCTACCTCACCGAAGTATCGCATCTTTCCGGCGGCAAGGCTTACTGCTTCGGCGGCGGCTTCTATATCGACCCCATCTTCCCCGCATACGACGTGAAGGCGATCGTCGGCGCCGAGCCGACGACGGCGGCCGCCGCCCTGCGAAGCGTCGAGGTGCCGCCGCCCTCGGCCATCGACTATTATGCGATGATCGACGCCGCCGGCCCGACGGCGCCGAAGCCCGGCGACACCGCCGTGTTCGGCTTTCGCAGCCAGGCCTTCGTCACCCGCGCCTATGTCGTCGGCGTCTCCGGCATCTCGACCGGCGCCCCGAAGGTCGAGACCATTGAGAATGCCTTCGGCGAACCCTACGCCTGGCCGGTCTAGGAGGTCATGCCATGCCCGCCAACGCGATTTCCACCAATGCGCCGGTCCTGCAACTCTCCGACATCCGCAAGACCTTCGGCGGCATCACGGCCATCGAGAAATTCTCGCTCGACATCCATCCGGGCGAGATCGTCGCGTTGGTCGGCGACAACGGCGCCGGCAAGTCGACGCTGATCAAGATCGTCTCCGGCGTCCATCCTCCCACGTCGGGCAGCATCGCCATCGACAACGAGATCGTGACGATGTCGAACGCCACGATGGCGCGTGCGCGCGGCATCGAGGTCGTCTACCAGGATCTTGCCCTGGCCGATCAGCAGAGCGTCTACATGAACATGTTCCTCGGCCGCGAGCCGGTGAACCGTTTCGGCCTGCTCGACCGCCGCAGGATGATCGCCGAGACCGAACAACTGGTGAAGGAACTGGATGTCCGCATTCCTTCCGCCCATGCTACGATCCGCGACCTTTCAGGCGGACAGCGGCAGGGCGTCGCCATTGCCCGCGCCACTCATTGGGCAAGCAAGCTGATCCTGCTCGACGAACCGACGGCCGCGCTCGGCGTCGCCGAAACGGCGAAGGTCGAGGAGATCGTGCTGTCGCTGAAGTCGCGCAATATCGGAGTGCTCATCATCAGCCACAGCCTCGACCAGGTGTTCCGGCTCTCCGATCGCATCTGCGTTTTGAGGCGCGGCAGGCAGATCGGCGTGCGCAAGACGGCCGAAACCGACAAGAACGAGATCGTCGCCATGATCACCGGTCTTCAGGAACACTGATGCCGCCGACGTCGATCGCCCGTCGCGCCGGTCAGACCGTCTCCAGGTAGGTCTGGTATTCGAAGGTCGTCACCCGCTCCGAAAACGCCTCCATTTCCTGGCGCTTGCAGTCCACCATCATCTGCTGGAGCGTCCGCGAGAATATCTTCGGGATCGCCAACCCGTCCTCGAAGGCGTCCACCGCCGATGCCCAGTCCGGCGGAATGTCGGGAAGATCGCGCGAATAGGCATTGCCGACGATCGGCTCGGCCGGCTCCATGCGAGCCTCGATGCCTTCCAGCGCGGCGCCCAGGATGGCGGCCAGAACGAGATAGGGATTGGCGTCGGCGCCGGCGACCCGGTGTTCGATGCGCCTTGCCTTGGGGCTGCCACCGGGAATGCGGATCGCCGTCGTGCGGTTCTCGTAGCCCCAGGCGGCCGCGGCCGGCGCGTGCATGCCCGGCCGCAGCCGGCGGAACGAGTTCATGTGCGGCGCAAACAGCAGTGTCGATTCCGGCATCATGGCCAGCAGGCCGCCGACGGCATGTCGCATCATGTCGGAGCCTCTGTCCGTGCCGTCGTCGAAGACGTTGCGGCCGGTGCCATCGACAAGGCTGAAATGGACATGCAGGCCGCTGCCGGCCCGCTCGCCGTAGGGCTTGGCCATGAAAGTCGCGGCAAAGCCGTGCTTCCGGGCGATGCCGCGCACCACGTCCTTGAACAGCATGGCGTCGTCGGCGGCCTTCAGCGGGTCGGCGACATGCACCAGATTGATCTCGAACTGGCCGGGGCCATTCTCGGCGATCGCCGAATCGGCGGGAATGTCCTGCGCCGCGCAGGCCGCATAGACATCGTCGAGGAAGCGATGGAAATGGTCGAGCTCGCGGATGGCCAGCACCGAATCGGAATCGAGCACCTTGCCGGATACCGGCGAGATCGGAGCCTGCGGCCGGTCGCCGGACGGATCGACGAGGTAGAATTCAAGCTCGGTGGCGACGACGGGGGTAAGACCGCGGGCGGCGTAGCGGCCGGCGATGGCGGCGAGCGCGCGTCTCGGGTCGCCCGGGAAGGGACTGCCGTCCTCGGTCGCCATCCACAGCGGGATGAAGGCCGTCGGGCGCGGTGTCCATTCGATCGGCAGGGGGCCGCGCCCCGTCCAGGCGCAGATGCCGTCGGCGTCGCCCGTCTCGAAGACCAGCCGGCCGCCGACGATGTCCTCGCCCCAGATGTCGATGCCGGCGACGGAGACGGGCATGCGCAGGTCGCCTTGCAGGACCTTCTCAGCCTGGGCGGCTGGAATGCGCTTTCCGCGCGGAATACCGTTCAGGTCGAAGATGGCAGCACGCAAACTCGACACTTCGGGATGGCCTCTGAGCCATCCGACAACTTCTGAAGCAGACAAGATATACCCTCCGGGGTGAATTCGTCCCATATATTTGGGGTCTCGGTCAAGCCGCGGCGACGAATGTGTCGCCGACCAAAGCGGATTTGCGCCGGCGGCATCCTCCTCGATCCCGGACATCACGCTGCCGATAGCGCGGCACCGCTTTCACTTCTCGTTGGGTGCCCTTCGCAGGGTCTTGACAGGCAGGAGCCGTAATGCAAAATTTTGCATCAAGTGAAAAAAATATCACATGAGGGAACCTGGCGTGGTGGTGGCTGCGGGCAACTCCATACGGGATGACGAGGCGAGCATCGCCACGCGCGCTGCCTGGCTTCATTATGCCGGCGGGCTGACGCAATCCGAGGTCGCAAGGCGCCTCGGCCTGACCGGCCTCAAGGCGCATCGCCTGATCACCAAGGCCAACCAGGACGGCCTCATCAAGATTTTCGTCGACGGCGATGTTTCCGAATGCGTCGAGCTCGAAAGCCGGCTGAGCGAGCGCTTCGGCCTCGACTATTGCGAGGTCGTTCCCGACTTCGATCCCGATGCTCTGCCGCTCAAGGCGCTCGGCATTGCCGGTGCGCGCTACCTGAAGCGCCAGATCGAAAACGGCGAATACGTCATGGTCGGCGTCGGCCACGGCAGGACGCTGGCGGCATGCGTCGAGCATCTGCCGCGAATGGCCGCTGGCGGCACCAGCTTCGTCTCTCTGCTGGGCGGGCTGACGCGCAAGTTTGCCGCCAATCCGCATGACGTGATCCACCGGCTGGCCGAGCGCACCGGCGCGGAAGCCTACGTCATGCCGGTTCCGATGTTCGCCAACACCGAACAGGACCGCGAGGTTCTGCTGGGTCAGCACGGCGTCGCCGACGTTCTGGAACTTGCCCGCTCTTCGGGCCTTGTGCTGGCCGGTATCGGCACGGCCGAGCCGGAAGCGTCGCTGGTCGCCACCGGCATGGTCGCCCGCAGCGAGATGGACGAAGTCAAGCGCATGGGCGGCGTCGGCGAACTGCTCGGCCACTTCTTCGACAAGGAGGGCAAGCCTTTCGAAACCGGCCTGTCCAAGCGCGTGCTGGCGCTTTGCCGGGAGGATCTGAAGCGCTTGCGCATCGTCGCCGTCGCCGGCGGCGTCATCAAGGTACCTGCGGTCCTGTCAGTGCTGCGCAGCGGCAACCTGGCGGGATTGATCACGGACGAGCGCACCGCGCGTGCGCTGATGGAGGGAATGCCGGTCGGGTAGCCGGCGAAGCGGAACAGGTGGAACTACCCGGGAGGAACGGCAGATGTACGAGAAAGAAAAAGGTTTGATCGACGCCTTCGTGCGTAAGCAAGTCGACCGCCGTGAACTGCTGCGCAGACTCGGCGCGATGGGCATCACGGCCGGTGCGGCCGGCACCTTGCTCAACTTGGCGCAGACCAAGGCATGGGCCGCCGACTTCGACTGGATGGCGCACAAGGGAAAGAAGCTGAAGCTTCTCTTGAACAAGCATCCCTATGCCGATGCCATGATCGCCAATCTGCAGGCGTTCAAGGATTTGACAGGCATGGACGTGACCTACGACGTTTTTCCGGAGGACGTCTATTTCGACAAGGTCACCGCCGCCCTGTCCTCGGGGTCGAGCGAATACGACGCCTTCATGACCGGCGCCTACATGACATGGACATACGGCCCGGCCGGCTGGGTCACCGACCTCAACGAATGGATCAAGGATCCGGCCAAGACCAACCCCAACTACGCCTGGGACGACTTCCTGCCCGGCGTGCGCAAGTCGTGTGCCTGGAACGGCAAGCCGGGCGGCGAGCTCGGCTCCGATGACGCCAAGCAGTGGTGCATTCCCTGGGGCTTCGAGCAAAACAACATCACCTATAACAAGACGATGTTCGACAAGGTCGGCGCCACCGTGCCTGGCAATCTTGACGAACTGCTGACGACGGCGGCAAAGCTCACCAAGGATGTCGGCGGCGGTGTCTACGGCATTGGCGTGCGCGGCTCGCGCTCCTGGGCGACGATCCACCCCGGCTTCCTGTCGGCCTACGCCAACTTCGAGCAGAAGGACCTGAACGTCTCCGCCGACGGCAAGCTGTCGGCGGCGATGAATACCCCCGAATCGAAGGAATTCCACAAGAAGTGGGTCCAGATGATCCAGGAGAGCGGCCCGAAGAACTGGTCCACCTACACCTGGTATCAGGTCGGCACCGATCTCGGCGCCGGCGCTTCGGCGATGATCTACGACGCCGATATCCTCGGCTACTTCATGAACGGCGGGGACAACAAGATGGCCGGGCAGCTCGCCTATGCCGCCTTCAAGGCCAACCCGGCCGCGAAGGCGCCGACGCCGAACATCTGGATCTGGTCGCTGGCCATGTCGAGCTATGCCAAGGACAAGGATGCGACCTGGTACTTCATCCAGTGGGCCTCGGGCCTGGATCACGCCATTTTCGGCGCCACCAAGATGGACTTCGTCAACCCTGTCCGTCAGGCGGTGTGGAAGGAAGAGGCGTTCCGCGACAAGCTCAACAAGAGCTATCCCGGCTATGTCGACATGTTCGACGTCTCGGCGCCCGGCGCTTCGATCAAGTTCACGGCCCAGCCGCTGTTCTTCGACTTGACCACCGAATGGGCCGCCACGCTGCAGAAGATGGTGGCCAAGGAAGTGCCTGTCGACGAAGGCCTGGACGCGCTCGCCCAGAGCATCGACGGCCAGCTCAAGGAGGCCGGCCTCGGCTAGTGTCGCGCGGGCCGCGGATGCCTGTGGCGTCCGCGGCCTGAACAGTCAAAGCGGCCGCTTCGGCAGTCGCAGGCTGCCGGTCCGCCGTCTTCTCCCTGCGGCCGGACCGGCAGCAATTCCAACCGTGGAAGATCGAGACCATGCCCGCCGTTGTTTCCACTGCCCGGCGCCGGAGCGGATTGCGCATCAGCAAGCGGGCGCTTCCCTATGTGCTCAGCCTGCCGGCGCTGCTTGTGTGCATCGGCATTCTGGTGCCGTTCTTCGCGGCCGTCCTCTACTCGTTCCAGCGCTATCGCCTCAGCCAGCCGTGGAACCGGCAGTACAACTGGGGCGAGAACTACCTCAATTTCTTCACCGATCCGGGCTTCTGGAACACGCTTCGCGTGTCCCTTGTCTATGCCGGTTCCACTGTGGTGCTGGAATTGCTGCTCGGCCTCGGCATCGCGCTGCTCCTGCAGAAACGCACGCGTCTCAACAATTTCATCTCCATCATGCTCCTGATGCCGCTGATGACGGCGCCGGCGCTCGCAGCGCTGATGTGGAAGCTGATGACCAATCCCGGCTTCGGCGTGCTGAGCTATCTCGCCAGCCTGGTGGGATTGCAGGATTTCCGCTGGGCCTCCTCGCCCTCGACGGCGCTGTTCACCGTCGTGCTGGTCGACATATGGGTCTACACGCCCTTCATCATGATCCTGCTCCTGGCCGGGTTGCGCAGCCTGCCGACCCAGCCCTTCGAGGCGGCGGCGCTCGACGGAGTGCCACGCAGCTTCGTCTTCTTCCGCATCACGCTGCCGATGCTGATGCCCTACATCCTGACGGCGACGCTGTTCAGGCTGCTCGATTCCATCCAGCAGTTCGACATCATCTACGCCATGACGCAGGGCGGCCCCGGCGACACGCTGACGGTATTCCAGGTCGAGGCCTATCTGAATTTCTTCCAGTCGACCAATGTCGGACGCTCGGCTGCCCTTTTGATGATCCTGTGGGTGATCACCTATTTCCTCTCCTTCGTCTTCATCAAGAACTGGTTGCGGTTGCGCGAACGGGCGCGCGGCGAGGCTTAGGCACGATGGAACACACATCCCTCATAGAACGCATCCTGCGGGCCGTCGCACTGGCCCTGGTGGTCGTCTTCTTCATGTTCCCGCTGCTCTGGATCTTCCTCATGTCGTTCCAGACCAACGAGACGATCCTGAGCATACCTCCCGAGCTGTTCTTCACGCCAACGCTGCAGAACTACACCGCGCTGATAACCGGCAAGCTGACCAGTGCGGCCGGCACGCTCGACATCGCCTTCATGCGCAACCTGTGGAACTCGGTGTTCCTGTCGGTGACGTCGGTCGCCGTCTCGCTGCTGCTCGGCGTGCCGGCCGCCTACGCCTTCGCCCGCCACAAGTTCCGCGGCTCGGAGGACATCGCCTTCACGCTTTTGTCCTTCCGCTTCGCGCCGCCGCTGCTGGTGCTTCTGCCGCTGACGCTCTACTTTCAGCAACTCGGTCTGGCGAACACCTATTTCGGGCTGGTCTGGGTCTACCAGCTCATCTGCCTGCCGCTCATCCTGTGGATCGTGCGCGGCTATTTCGAGGATATATCGGCGGACGTCGAATACGCTTATCGCATCGCCGGCCATTCCTGGTTCGCGACCTTCCGCAAGATCGCCCTGCCGCTGGCGGGGCCGGGCATCGCCGCTGCCGGCCTGCTTGCCTTCATCTTCGCCTGGAATAATTTCGTCTTCGCGCTGGTGCTCGCCTCGGCGGATAAGCAGCCGGTGACGGTCGGCGCGCTTGCCTTCGTGACGGCTTCCGGCATCCAGTACGGCCAGATCGCGGCGGCGATCGTGCTGTCGATCGCCCCGACCCTGGCGCTCGCCCTCTACGCGCAGCGCTACCTGGTCGAAGGCCTGTCGCTCGGCGCGGTGAAGGGGTAGGGCATATGGCGACGCTCGAACTTCACAACATCGTCAAGCGGTTCAAGGACAACACCGTGCTCGACGATGTTTCGCTCACCGTGAACGACGGCGAGATCCTCGTCCTGTTCGGCCCTTCCGGCGCCGGCAAGACGGTGCTGCTGCGCTTGATCGCCGGTGTCCTCGATGCCGACGCGGGCCGCATCGTCATCGACGGCGAGGACATGACCGGCGTCGATGCCGAATTTCGCGGCGTCGGCATGGCCTTCCAGAACTTCGCCCTGTTCCCGCACATGGACGCCTTCGCCAACATCGCCACGCCGCTGGAGGCCAGGAAGGCACCACGGGATGCCGTCAAGGCCGGCGTCGAGAGCGTCGCCCGCCTGCTAAAGATCGACCATGTGCTGACCCATCGGCCGAGGGCGCTGTCGAACGGGCAGAAGCAGCGCACCGCGCTGGCGCGGGCCCTCGTCGGCTCGCCGCCGGTCTTGCTGCTCGACGACCCGCTGCGCAATGTCGACGCAAAGCTGCGTTTCGAGATGCGGCTGGAACTGCCGCGCCTGCTCGCCGATCGCGGCGCGACCGTCATTTACGTGACGCAGGACTACAAGGAGGCGATGGCGCTCGGCGACCGCATCGCCGTGATGGGGCAGGCCGGCATAAGACAGCTCGGCACGCCGGAAGAGATCTATCTGCAACCCGCCGGACTCGAGATCGCGCGCCTGTTCGGCGACCCGACGATCAATCTGCTGGATGTCAGACCCTCCCGGGACGGGCAAGGTATCCATGTCGCTCTGTCGGGCACGCGAGTGGAACTGCCCGCCGCCATGGAGCCGTCAGTCGGTCGTGCCTGTGTCGCCGGCCTGCGGCCTGAAACACTGCGTTTTGTCAAGGCCGGGACGAAAGGTGCCGTTCCCGTCACCATCGAGGCGGAAACGCCGCTCAACGAGAAAACGGTGACCTTGGTGCGCACCAGAGGCGGCCGCGAGATTCTGGTGTCGCGACCGGCGGGCACCCCCGGCCCGGATCACGGCGAGGCGTTCCTGGACATCGATGCAGGCGGCGTGCTGATGTTCGACAAGGCCTCGGGCGAGCGCCTTGCGGCCGGCGGGCCTGCGGCGCCGCGCAAGAGGGCAACCGCATGAAGGCCGCACAGCTCGCACTTTCCGGCGTCGACAAGTTCTACGGCCCGGTCGACCGAGGCGTGCATGCCGTCAAGTCGCTGACCATGCAACTCGGCGAGGGCGAGATCGTCGCACTGCTCGGCTCCTCCGGCTGCGGCAAGACTTCGACATTGCGTATGATCGCCGGCTTCGAGGCGGTTTCACGCGGCACCATCTCGGTCGCCGGAAAGCCGGTGCATGACCTGCCGCCGGTTCGCCGCAACGTCGCCATGGCCTTCGAGGGCTATTCGCTCTATCCGCCGCTCACCGTGCGGGAAAACATCGCCTTCGCGCTGAAAGCGGCGAAGCTTTCACAGGCCGCGGTGGACGCCAAGGTGAACGAGATCGCCAAGCTTCTCGAGATCGAGGATATTCTGCAACGCTATCCGAGTTCCATTTCGGGCGGCCAGCAGCAGCGTGCCAGCCTCGGCAGGGCTCTGGTGCGTTCGGCCAGCCTGCATCTGCTGGACGAGCCGATGGGACAGCTCGAACCGCAGCTGCGCGCGGTGCTGCGGGGCCGCATCAAGCATTTCATCAAGGAGCGCGGCCTGACCGCCATCCTGGTCACCCACGACCAAACCGAGGCCAACGCGCTGGCCGATCGCATCGCTGTGATGGAAGGTGGCGTCCTGCAGCAGTTCGACACGCCGACCGTCATCAAGGAGAAGCCCGCCAACCTGTTCACCGGGACCTTCGTCGGCGAGCCGCCGATGAACGTGTTTGCCGCCGACGCCACCCTTGAGGGCGGGCGGGTCAGGCTCGACCTGCCGCAGGGCGTCTCCCTGACCTATCCCGAAAGCGAGTTCGCGCCGCAGGTGCGCGATCAGCTGCGGGCATTGCGGCAGGTCGTCATCGGTGTGCGGCCCTATGCGGTGCGCCGTACGACCGACGGCGTTGCTGCGAGCGTCGCGACGAACCAGTGGCTCGGCGACCAGACGCATATCGCCGCCGATTTCGCCGGCGGCACGATCGTGCTTGTCGAGCACGACCGCGCCCGCGTCGGCATCGGCGACACGATCGGCATCGGCATCGAGCCGAGGCACCTGCATATTTTCGACGCCGCGACGGGCGAGGCCGTCGCACACGGGATGGAACTGGCCTGACATGGGCGATGTTCTGATCGGGATCGATGCGGGAACGTCGGTGATCAAGTCGATCGCCTTCGACCTTGCCGGCCGGCAGCTCGCCGCCGCTTCCCTGCCGAACCACTATGAAACCGTCGCCGGTAGCGGCGCCGAACAGGATCTCGCCCGAACATGGAAGGATACGGCGGCGACGCTGCGCCTGCTTGCCGAACAGGTTCCCGACCTCGCCGCCCGCACCGCCGCCGTCGCCGTGACGGGGCAGGGGGACGGCACCTGGTTGATCGATAGCGACGGCGAGCCGGTCGGCAAGGGATGGTTGTGGCTCGACGCCCGCGCCGCCTCCATCGTCGAGGAGTTGCGCGCCCGAAAGGACGTCGACCGCGTCCGCTTCAGCCAGACTGGTTCCGGGCTTGCGGCCTGCCAGCAGGGACCGCAGCTGGGGCTGATCGGCCGCACCGAGCCGGAGCGGCTGGAAAGGGCCGCGACGGCGTTCCACTGCAAGGATTGGCTCTATTTCCGGCTGACGGGGATACGCGCGACCGATCCGTCAGAAGCCTGCTTCACCTTCGGCGATTTCCGCAAGCGCGCCTATAGCGACGAGGCGATCGATATCCTCGGCCTGTCGCGTGTGAAGCGTTTGTTGCCGCCGATCGTCGACGGTGCGACGATCACCCACGAGCTGTCGTCCGCCGCCGCTGCCGAGACCGGCCTGAAGGCTGGAACGCCGGTCGTCCTCGGCTATGTCGATGTGGTGTGCACCGCGCTTGGTGCCGGCCTTGTCGATGCCGCCTCGCGTCCCGGCTGCTCAATCGTCGGCTCGACCGGCATGCATATGCGACTTGCGAAGGATCATGCCGACGTCGTCCTCAACGACGATCGTACCGGCTACACCATGTGCCTGCCGGGCACAGGAGCCTACGCCCAGATGCAGTCCAACATGGCGGCCACCCTCAACATCGACTGGGTGCTCGACCTCGCCGCCGGCGTCCTGGCCTCGGAAGGCATAGTGCGCAAGCCCGGCGACATGATCGCGCAGATCGACCGCTGGATAGCGTCGTCGGCGCCGGCCTCTTTGCTTTATCAGCCTTATGTCTCCGAAGCGGGCGAGCGCGGTCCCTTCATCGACGCCAATGCGCGCGCCGGTTTCATCGGCCTTTCCAGCCGGCACGGCTTCGGCGATCTGGTGCGCTCCGTGTTCGAGGGGCTCGCCTTCGCCGGGCGCGATTGTTATGCGGCTATGGGGCCGATGCCCGCCGAAATCCGCCTGTCGGGTGGCGCCGCGCGCAGCAAGGCGCTGCGACGCATCCTCGGCGCCGTGCTCGGGGCCGGCATCCGCACCAGCAGGCGCGAGGAAGCCGGCGCGGCGGGCGCGGCGATGATCGCCGCCGTCTCGATCGGCCTTTACGGTTCGATGAAGGACTGCGTCGCCGAATGGGTGACGCCGTTGCTCGGTGAGGTGGAGGCGCCCGACGAGGAACTCGCGGCGATCTACCGCGCGACCTATCCCGCCTATGTCGAAGCCCGGCAGGCATTGGTGCCGGTCTGGCGCAGCATGGCCGCTGCAAGGGGACTGTCATGACCCGCAAGATCGCGATTTTCGGCGACAATTTCATGCTGCCAGACATCTTCCGGGCGGAGATCGAGAAACGCTGCGGCGACGGCCTCGATATTCGCACGCACCGCTCGGCATGGCCTGACGAGCCGATGGAGCACGGCTATGCCAGCAAGGGACTGGGCGGGCTGAAGGAGTATTTCGGCGACCCGGACGAGGTGGTGGCCTTCATCGCCGATGCTGAGGTGTTCGTCACCCAGCTCGCGCCCGTCTCGCGCGGCATGCTGGAACGTCTGCCCGCGCTGAAGCTGGTGGCGGTCTCGCGCGGCGGCCCGGTCAACATCGACATGGCGGCGGCGCGCGAGCATGGGGTGACGGTCGTCAACACGCCCGGCCGCAACGCCAGCGCGGTCGCCGAGTTCGCCATCGGCGCCATCCTGGCCGAAACGCGCCTGATCCGGGTCGGACACGAGTCCCTGCGCAAGGGCGAATGGCGCGGCGACCTCTACCGCGCCGACCGCACCGGGCGGGAACTCAGCGAGATGACAGTCGGCGTCGTCGGCTACGGCGCCATCGGGACCAAAGTGGTCAGGCTGCTCAGGGCCTTCGGCTGTCGGATCCTGGTTTGCGATCCCTATGTGCAACTGATCGCAGACGACCGTGCAGCAGGCGTGGAATTGGTGGCGCTCGACGACCTGCTGGCGCGCTCGGACGTTATCACATTGCATCCGCGTGTCACCGAGGAGACGCGCAACATGATCGACCGCGAGGCCATCGCCAAAATGAAGCCGGGCGTGATCTTCGTCAACACGGCTCGCGGTCCGCTGGCCGACTACGAGGCGCTGTACGAGGCGTTGGCGGAAGGCCGCATCGCCAGCGCCATGCTCGAAACCTTCGCGGTAGAGCCCGTGCCGGCGGACTGGCCGCTGCTGCAACTGCCGAACGTCACCCTGACCCCGCACATCGCCGGCGCGTCGGTGCGCACGGTGACCTATGCGGCAGAGCAGGCGGCCGAGGAGGTGCGCCGCTACCTTGCCGGCCAGCCGCCGCTCAATCCTTGCTGACTGGCGACTGAACAAGATGAACATGGGGTCCGATCCGGTCGATCTTCTGGTGGTTGGCGGCGGCGTCAACGGCGCCGGCATCGCCCGCGACGCTGC